>Ga0100380_10001898_pt1 | contig 22669 bp, 16 predicted proteins | sample CryGeymeta201504_FD_80417 | JGI IMG/M metagenome (GOLD analysis project Ga0100380, IMG submission 80417) | Groundwater microbial communities from Crystal Geyser aquifers in Utah, USA - Crystal Geyser metaG 2015-04 | ecosystem: Environmental > Aquatic > Deep subsurface > Groundwater | place... | reverse complement strand
GTGGATTGGCATCAATTTGAAAAAGACGATAGGCGGTATCGGCACAACCATTTGGATCAATCACAACGAGCTGAACAGAATAGTTACCCGATTTGGGGAAAATATGCTGGGCTTGTTCACCCTTAGCCGTAAACGCTCCATTTTGAATACTCCAAAATGATTCCGTGCCAGAGGTTCCATCTACATAAAAATTAACTATTTCTCCGAGTTTAGGATCTGTTGGATTGATTAAGATTCCAGCATTCGGACGTTTATTCACGCGAACATAAATACTAGCCGTATCCATTCCACATGCCTCTGAATAGCCGATGATGGTATACTCTTTTGATTCTTTAGGCCGGATAAGCAGTTTCGGATTGGAATAACCGAAGCTCCACCTCATTTTATCGGCTCCAGAGGCTTCTAGAAGAATTTCATCTCCCTCACAAATTTCTTTAGGACCATTTATTCGAATATCGATGCCTGGTCTAATCCACACAAAAGCCCTGACAGTATCTGCAGGGCATCCATGTTGACTGTATTGAATTACTTCGATTAGAAAGAGTCCAGTATCTTTTCCCCAATCAATACTGATTTTATGAAATCCATTTCCATCGGCAATAACGCCTCCTTTTACATTCCAATTGTAGGTTGAACCGGCATTCTCCAAGACCTGATAGTTCACCCCCCGGGCTCCAGCACAAACTGTATCGAGTACAGCCTGTGCTTGGAGTGGTTGGGTCAGAAAACCAAAACCTAAACTTAAAAGAATGGACAATACGATCCTAACCAACATAAAGATTGGAATTAAAATGGTTCGTTATGAATGCGTTATAAATCTAGCCGACAGGCTAAGACATTAATGGTAAATGGCAGAGGTAACAGGCTTTGCCAATACAGTTATATTCGCAGAACCACTTCCGGCAGTTGTACACCCAAGTACGTCTGCAACCGAAATTAATGCGTAGCTAGTGCTGCTTGGTAATACACCGGTATTGAATGCATAGGAGGTAGTAGAAATGTTGTTCACGGTAATATTACTAGAACCGTCGTTATATGTGAGCGAAAGCGGATAGGTTCCTGAAAGTGTAAAACTAACAGTAGCCGAGTCGTTGTGGCATAGGATGGTCGACCCGGTAATAGATGCTGTAGGATTAGGCATGCGCACAACGGCTAGATAAACTGGATCAGCCGTACAACCATTTGAATCAACTTCAACTACCGAAATGGTGTCTGTTCCGGTTGAATTGTCAAAGTCAACGGTGATGCTGTTGGTAGCCCCCCCCGAGGCCTGTGTTCCACCATTGATACTCCACGTGTACGTTGAACCGGTTGAAGCGGTTACATAATAGGTCTTTCCTGTTGTTCCAGCGCAGACAGTGTCTTGAGCGGTAGATTGGGCATGCGTAATAAATACATTCAAGCCGAACATGATGATAGCGAAAATTAGTAATCTTTTAGCGAGTTTCATATGTGTTAGAATTAGTGTTAGCGGATTTGTAAGGTCAAAGGTATTGGCAGACATGTCTCGATAATTTTTTAAGCTTTCCTCTTTTAAACAGATGTAAGAATTTTCTCTAAATTCAAAATTATTTCCCCAATTAATGCTAGTTTTTTCCATTCCATTCAAACCATTTCCACGATTTTTCAAAGGAGTGGTACGTAAGACTTTTAGGCATTTTTCTATTTTTACTCTCGGTATATTTGATTTTTTTTGATTAATCCTCTAGCAATGAAAATAGCATCATGAAAATCATTCAAAATATTATACGCGAACTCTCCGAAGATGGATTTCAGGAAATGCTTAAAAGTGTCACTCCACAGCGTGAATCGAAGAGTCGACAATTACTAGAACTCTTGCAGGAGAAAGCCTACACGGAAAAAGAAGCCGCTGAAAAATTAGATATAAATACAGGCGCATTGTATACCTTAAAATCACGACTGGTTCCGAAGGTGGTGCAATACTTCACCAACCTCAAGGATAACCGGATACGTCTTTTGCGGCAAGAGGCTGCCCGCGTGTCATTCGTTGTGCTGAATAATGAGCGGATGATTTCCCTTTCCTTCTTAAAGGATCTAGAAAAAAAACTCATTGCCTATGACATGTCGTCGGAATTGGCGGTAGTATACAAACATCTATCTCGCCTGCATCGTTTCGACGAACACTACGAAACCTATGAGCGTTCCTATCAAAAACATATTGCCTTTTCGCTGGCAGTTAGCAAGGCTGAAGATTTATTGTACGAATACATTTATCATCTCGGCTATTATCATATTACACGCAACATTGAATTCCGAGAGCAATTGGATGACATTCTCGAAGAGCTAGAGCATACGTTTAACCTATACGAGTCGCATCGCTTGTATACCATCTTTCAAATTGTTCAGCATTATCACCGCTGTACCTTTTTAAGCACCGCCGAATTGAAGCTTCTGGAACTCGAAGTGGAAGAAATGGTTGCAAAACTAGAAGACATTTTTGTCACCTACGACCTTGACCCTTTCTATGGCGTTATTCGAAACCTCATTCCTTTTCTGAATTTCGAATACTATGTGCGCATTCAAAATGAAGTGAAGGCCAATCATTATCTAGCGGAAATTAGCAGCTTGATAGAATACCAATTTAAGGCGCACCTATGGGGCTTCTTTATTTCACAATTCTTGCTCTCGCTCATCTATAAGCTTAAAAACGATGGAGACCTGAATAGCTTCCTTATTCCTGCTGAGCAATTCCGCACCGGGTACTTCGTTGAACAAAATGAAAGCAGTCACTTGGTCATCTTTTTTCAATACAAGTCGATGACCGCCTTTTACCAAGGGAAATTTGCTAAGGCCGCTTTGGACATGAATACCTTATTGAATTTAAACTCCTTCAAAAGCCTACCTGGTCTCCATTTGGAACTCAAGATGTTCCAAGCGTTTATGTATGCCTTGTCTGGCGATACAGAATTGTATCTAAAACTTATTGCCAGTGTGAAAAGAAATGCTGGAAAAAACAACCCCCTTGCAACATCAGTAAAAAGCTTCTCGAAGGTGCTTTATCTTTTGAATAAGAGCCATAATGACCATGTGGAAGGATATAAAATGGAAAAATATTGGAATCATTTTACATCAGAAGAAGGCAACCCTGCTCGCTTGCTTTTTCATCTGTATCTGAACAGCGACTTATTGCTCAGCTACCTGAAAAAGTCGTCCGTTTAATTCCGTTACTGCAGTTTCACTCAGCGGCTTATTCATCACACAAAATATGCGATCAAAAGCTTCTAACTTCTTGCGCTTTTCAGGCGCCTTCATCGTTGTTAGCATAATGATACGGGTATCTCCAAACGCCGTAGGAAATTTCTCCTCTAGGTCCTTCAGCTTGGTTAGGAAGTCAAACCCATCGATTTGAGGCATGAAATAATCGAGAAAAATTATTTCAGGCAATACTTTTCCCACTGCAGCACGTTTCTCTAAGTCTTTCAATGCCGACAGCGCATCTTGAAATGCCACATATTTCTTAGCAAAACTATACGCATTCAGAAGCTTTTCATTGATAAACAAGTCAATCGGCTCATCATCAATAAGCATAACTTCCCTTACTTGTGCAACTACCCCTTTGCCTCGCATAAAACAAAGGACGAGCATGGAAATTGTTTTCTCTCCTACCTCTGCGGAATTTATTATTACAATTGCAGATTTCAGGAACCGGCCATGTTTGGCTGGTTCATCTCAAACTGACTGCGGTACATCGATGCATAAGCAGCCTCCTTCTCAATGAGCTCAGAATGTGTCCCTTGCTCCAATATTTGCCCTTTATCCAATACAACAATTTCATCTGCATGTTGAATGGTAGACAGTCGATGTGCAATCACGATACTGGTTCTTCCTTTCATCAATAAAGCAATGGCCTTTTGAATTAGTTCTTCCGTTTCCGTGTCAACACTCGAGGTTGCTTCATCTAAAATGAGGATGCGTGGATTGAAGGCTAAAGCACGTGCAAAAGAGATAAGCTGACGCTGCCCTACGCTCAATGTAGCCCCTCGTTCCATCACCTTATAGGAATAGGTTCCTGGGAGGTTCTCGATGAATCCATGTGCCCCCACAGCTTTACAGGCATCGACCACTTCTTGATCCGTCATTTTCGGATTGAAGAGCTTAACATTATCTAAAATGCTCCCTGAAAATAAGAACACGTCCTGCAATACCACCGAGGTATGCTTGCGCAGGTGCACCAAATCCATATCGCGAATAGAAATGCCATCGACGGTAATTTCCCCTTTATTGAATTCATAAAAACGTGATATCAGATTTACTATGGAGGATTTCCCGGCGCCAGTGGCCCCAACTAAGGCCAAGGTTTTACCCTCCTTCACCGATAGATTCAAGTCTTTCAATACCCAATCCTCTTGTTGGTAGGCAAACCAAACGTCTTTAAACTCAATATTTCCATGAATAGATGGCGTTTCGGTTCCTGATTCTTCTAAATTCTCTTCGGCATCAATCAGCTTAAATACCCGTTCACCGGCAACAATCCCCATTTGCATCGCATTAAATCGATCGGCAATTTGACGAACCGGGCGGAAGAACATCTGTACGTACATGATGAACTGTACGATGGTTCCAAATTCCGCTGCCTGTCCGGCATTCACCCCGCGAATGACTGTATTCACTCCATACCATACAATTAACCCTATGGCAATAGCAGTGAGTATCTCTACTACTGGGAAAAAGACAGAATAATACATCACCGAACGAATATTCGCATCACGGTGCAAGGAATTGATTCGCTCAAATCGGCGTTCCTCTACCTTCTCTCGGTTGAATATCTGTACGATTTGCATGCCGGTTATATGCTCCTGAACAAAGGCGTTTAGTCGCTGTACTTGCTGACGAACATCTTGAAAAGACATTCTTACCTTCTCCTTAAATATATAGGCGGCAATCAATAAGAACGGCACCACCGACAGGGTAATCAAAGCCAAACGCCAGTCGGCATTGAACATATTATACACGATGACCCCTATCATCAAGATATCACCTGAAATGGTCACCGCTCCATCGGTAAAGAAGTCGGAAATGGTTTGGATATCTGAAACGTTCCGGGTAATTAAAGTACCCACAGGGGTCTTATCAATATACCGAAGCTTCAATCGGGTAATGTATTTGTAGACGCGATTCCTAAGATCAAACACCACATTTTGCGCAAGAAATGCAGAAAACCAAGTGCGCGCTAAAAGCATCAGCGTATTGAGCAGCGACACTCCTAAGATCAGCAATACCGCGTTGGTAAGTCCTGCCGCATCACCTTTCATGACTTGAACATTCAGCACATCGGCAATTAATTCGGGCACCAAGGGGCCGGTATAGGCATATCCGAAAGTCAAAATAACTGACGCGATCAAGTAGCCACGGTAGGGGGTTGCTAATTTATAGATACGCAGCATCAGCTTAAAATCCATGGCCTTGCCACTTGCTGATTGCTCCTTTTTTTGTTTACTCATGGATACTGTATTTCTCCCAAGGATAGCCAATCTCGGTCAGGTACAATCCCTTCGCTGGCACACTCGTTCCGGCATTGCTCCGATTTCCGGACTCCATCACTCCTGGAAGTTCTTCAATTTTAAGGCGACCAGACCCAATATCCAAGAGGGTACCGACCATAGCGCGCACCATGTTCCGCAAAAAACGGTCCGCCTTTACATGAAAAACCAAGCTATGGCCTTTCTGTTCCCAGCGGCATTCCATCAGCCTGCAGTTGAAGGTTTTTACATCGGTGCTTACCTTGCTAAAACTCTGAAAGTCGGTACAGGTAAGCAGAAAATGGCAGGCCTTATCCATAGCCACTAAATCCAAGTCGCCATGCCGGAAATAGGCCCAATCGCGCTGGAAAGGATCGGGATGGGTGATGATATGGTATTCGTATTTCCTATGGGTCGCACTGAATCTTGCATGAAAGTCTTCAGTAACGGGGATACAATTAAATACTACAATATCTCTGGACAAGGCGTTGTTTAGGCGAAAAAGAAAGCGTTCATCAAATTGACCATCATAATCTAAGTGTAGGAAATACTCCTTGGCATGTACGCCTGAATCCGTTCGTCCACAGCCCATGACAGCAATCTCCTTACGCGTTACTTTTTGCAAGGCCGACTCTATTTCCTGCTGGATGGTATTCCCAACGGATTGCGACTGCCAGCCATAATAGCGTGTGCCGTCATAAGCCAATTTAAGTGCATACCTCACGAAGTTCCGTCAACAACGATGCGCCAGGCACCTTCTAGTTTTTCAAATATTAGGACAAAATGACCTGAAGCCGGTTTGTCATTTTCGGTGAGCGTCCATTTCCCAACAACATAAGCATGTGTTTCATCAATCGGAACAATGCGAATCAAGTCGAACTGCAGATGCCCCATGGCCGCCATATTAGGGTAACCTTTGATATAGGAATCGAGCACCTTTTGCCAGCCGTAATTCACCCGAGTTTTACCGACAAAGAGGGTGGAGTCGCTATTGGCATAGCCTTCCATAAATCCGCGAAGATCCCCTTCATTCCAAGCGACTTCTTGGGCACGCATAACAGATTCTATGGCTTCCTGCTCCGAGCTCATATCCACTTGTGTGCTTGGCGAGCATGATGTCCACACTATAGACATTAAGAAAAGGAATACCGCATTTCGTATCATTTTATTCCACGTTGTTTTTTAATGACCTCGTAGGCTTCTTGTACCTTTTGAAATTTTTGTTGGGCAGCCAGTACTGCATCATCACCCAAGGTACTCACCTTATCTGGATGAAAGCGGGTTGCCATCCGGCGGTATGCTTTTTTCACCTCATCGTCGGTAGCTAGTTCATCAATTTCCAATACATCAAATGCCCAATTGGTGGATTTTACAAACATGGCCTTTATCGCCGCCATATCCGCCAAGGAAACATTGAAATAGCCACCTATTTGATTTAATACTGCTTCTTCTGCTTTATCAACCTGACCATCTGCTGCGGCAATACCATACAGATAATGCATCAGCTGCAAACGACCAGAATGGTTCACGTATTGAACAATCTGTAAACAAACCGGACGAAGTGATATTTCAGAGTCAAGTAGCTTCTTTAAAGTAGGAAGTGCATCCTTGGTTTTTTCTTCGCCGAAATTAGATGCGAAGAAAGTCTTGATAAAATTAAGCTCTGACCTCAACTGCTTTCCATCGGCCTTCATCACTGCTGCAGACAAAACCAATAGGCTTAGGAAGAAATTATCTTGGCTTGCTTGTCTTGCTCCCTCTCCTACTGATTCACCACCCAATAAACGGGTCGAATTTTCAGAGGCAGAATCTACAAACGTTCCAACGACCAAACCTAATAAAGCCCCAATAGGACCACCAAAGGCCCAACCGATTCCTCCTCCGAGTATTTTGCCAAAATTACCGGCCATTCACTCCCTGCTTTTCTTCTGCAATGATGGATTTGATTATTTTCTCGTCCTTCAGGTCAATATTATTATGGATGATACGGTTCAAAATACGCTGATTTACAGGACCCATGGATAGCGCTTCTGAGTAAGGCATATTGGTGAAAGTCACCATCTCATATTGCGACAGATAAGACTCAGGATATAAGTCGCATAAATCATGCTCCACATGTTTTTGTTTCAAGAAGGCTTCATTTCCTACACTATCGCGCATTTCAATGAAATTTTGAACAGCCAGGTCAGCAATGGCGTCGGCATTTACCTTTCTGAGTTCTTGGTATTCTGCAAAGACTTTACCCCAATCATTCCCATGCCGTTCGATGCATTCATCCAAGATCACACAATCTTCAAAGGCACAGTTCATGCCCTGCCCGAAGAAAGGAACAATGGCATGAGCGGCATCTCCTAGGAGGGCCAATTTATCTTCACGCACCCAAGGGTAGCATTTTACAGTTACCAGAGAGGAGGTCGGATTTCCAAAATAATCTTCCAACAATGTAGGCATCATTGGCACCGCATCGGGGAAACGTTTTTTAAAGAATTTTTCAACCTGTTCTTCCGTTTTTAAGGAAGCGAAACTCTCCTCCCCTTCGAATGGAAAAAACAAGGTACAAGTAAAGTCTCCCGCAGGATTTGGGAGGGCAATCATCATATAATTTCCACGTGGCCAGATATGGAGACTTTCCTTATGCATACGGAAGCTACCTTCTGCACCTGGTGGGATCAAAAGTTCTTTATACCCATGCTCAAGATAGCTTTGTGAATAGTTGAAGCGATCTGTTACTTGCAAACGTCCACGGGTAGCCGCAAAGGCTCCGTCTGTTCCAATAATACGGTCTCCGGCTACTTCTACCTCATTGCCTTGTCCGTTGACGAATATCGCTTTAGCTGCATCCAAATCCACATCGATACATTTATGTTCGAAATGCAAGTGAATATTCGGAAACTCATCGGCCAACTCGAGCAGGCGGATATTTAATAGTCCACGTGATACAGAATAAATAGCCTGCCCTTCTTTCCCATAAGGTTGAAAGCCTAAATCACCTTCCACCGGATGCATGGTTCTCCCGTACATCGGAATGGCTTGTTTCAGAATTTCTTCATCCAAACCTACCTTGCTTAGCGCACGCAATCCACGAACTGAAAGGGCCAAATTGATGGATCGACCAGCCGACATGCGGTTATTGCGCATATCAGGACGTCTTTCATATACATTTACCTCGAAACCACGTTTAGCCAGGTAAACCGCCATGAGTGAACCCGAAAGTCCACCGCCTATAAGGGTAATTCTATTCATCGTCAGCGAAAATACATTATTCCTAAGGGTCTATAAAATGACCCATCTCAGGATTTATCAAGGAGCAACCTGCCCTAAGCGTTTAATATCAGTACACAAAAAGTAACCAACAGCACCGCCAGCAATATTTGTAGGAGGATTAGCTGGAGGAGTTTGAAAAGGCCCCGGCGCACCAGAGCTTAGGTTTGATAGCGCATTAAAATAGGTAGCGATGGGCACGTCCAAACTTCTAAACTCCAGCATGACCGAATCACCCGATTGTGCCCGATAAAATGGTAACTCAAAAGGCACACTTTCGAACTTTCTGACATCGGTATTGGTGAACAAGATTTGCTGATCAAAGAGGGTATCATTCTGCCCAAAATTAAAACGGGTAAAAATCTCATCTTCTCTTCTATCGATCGAATAATAGGTTACAGCGTAGCCTTCATCAATAAATCCGCTGGCTGGTCGGTAATCAAATTGCAAAACCGGATCAAGCTCAAACATGGGATATAGGGTGGCTGTGGCGGTATACTCTTTTCCTTCCACCACTACCTTCATAGTATATACCATTGAAGTATCAGGAATATAGCCTGCTGGCGCCTTATATATGCCTTCGTCAACATAATTAAACATGACGGTTCCTTGGGCACTGCTAATCTCTACCGTTCCATCGGATATATACACTGGTGCCACTGGGTTAAAATAATCCTGAGTCTTACTGAGGCGCACATAAGAAGAATCGACTTCAGTAACCAATACCCCCTCAATTACCACACGGGTTTGGGTATCGCCCAATTCAAGATCAACCTTTTGTGTACAGGCGCTAAAGAGGCTTAGGAAAACGATGCTGAGTAAATAGAATTGCTTTTTCATCGTCTTAGAATTTAAAGTTATAGGTTACGGATGGCACCATGCGGAAGAGGTAGGTTTTGTACGCGGCATTTTGTCCGGTATTTTCATCTACCCTAAAATCAAGGGTATAGAAATTTCGTCTGCCATAAACATTATAGATGCTGAACACCCAGCTGCTCTCATTTTTATAGGTTTTTCCTTCCACCTTTTTGCGGTAGAGGGTAGCACTCAGATCCAAACGATGGTAAGCCGGAATACGCAGGGCATTGCGATCACTATACAATGGAATAACTGTCCCATTCAAGGTATATTGACCTACAGGTGCCGTATAGGCATCTCCCGTTGCTAGGATAAAACTACCTGAGACATTGATGCGTTTATTCAAATCATGAGAAGCCACCACCGTTAAATAATGCCTGCGGTCGAAGCGGAAATTATACCACTCATTGCGGTTGATATTATCTGCTTTACGCTCTGATTTCGCCAAGGTATAGGCAATCCATCCGGTTGTTTTCCCCTTGGTTTTGCGGAGGAAAAATTCAGCGCCATAAGCTCTTCCTTTTCCTGCTACTAGCTGGGATTCAATATTCTCGGTAAAGTCAATTGCTGCATTATCAATAAGCTCCACGGTATTGCTCATGTGTTTATAGTATACTTCTACAGAACCTTCAACTTGGTTATCAAAAAAGTTGCGGAAATACCCCACAGCCACCTGATCGGCAATTTGAGGCTTGATGGACGGTGTGGATGGTGTCCAAAATTCTTGGCCAGTAGAAGCTGCAATATTCTGAATTAAATGCAGGTACTGAGTCATGCGGTTACAAGAAGCTTTGATGGAGCTTTTTGAATTCAGGCGGTATACCATATTTAAACGCGGCTCTATGTTAGCATAAGTATTATAGAACTGTCCGGATTCATAAGACACCGTATCGGTTATTGAACCTGGACGAACCGAACCGTCTTGGAAATAATTCTTTTGACCATTTGCATACAGAAACTCGCGGCCCTCTCCAACATTGCTAAAAACAGAAAGTCGGAATCCATATTCCATCTCAAATCTTCCAATAGGTTTCCATTCATGACTCACATAATATGCCTGACTCATTGCTCTTTTCTTTGGAAGTGAGGCTGCTGTAATGATCGACTCTGAAGTAATCGGCTCAATTCTTCCTGGTAAAAAAGTATGAAAGGTATTCCAAAAGCCCCAGCGGAGGGTATTTTTTGGATTGGCGTAATAGGTATAATCCTGTTTGATGCCGATGTCTTCGATATAATTTTTACGTTGGAAGTTGAGATTTTTCGCCAAGTTGAAATCAATCTGATAATTGTATCGACTATAGATCACACTTGTATTTAAGAAAAGTTTTTGATTAAAAATATGATTCCAGCGGGCCGTGGTGGTAGTATTTCCCCATCCAAAACCGGCAATACCTGCAAAGCCAAGCCTATCTCTTCCTGTATATGCAGATACATAAAGGCGATCTTTTTCAGAAAGCTTAAAATTTACCTTCATATTCAAATCTCCAAAGTTGGCGATAGCGTCTTTGGTCATATCACTGAGTGGAAAGAAAAGATCGAAATACGAACGACGGCCAGATATCAAGAAAGAGCTTTTTTCTTTTTGAATCGGACCTTCTAACGTGAGTCGTGAAGAGAGGATTCCAATTCCACCACTTGCTGAGAACTTCTTTGTATTTCCATCCTTCATTCGGATATCCATTACAGAGGCTAGTCGACCACCATATTGCGAAGGAATTCCTCCTTTGTACAGTTCGAAGTCTTTTACTGCGTCGCCATTAAACACGGAGAAGAACCCTACAACATGCGATGGATTATATACGACAGCCTCATCTAGCAGTACTAAGTTATGGTCCACATTTCCACCGCGCACAATGGAAAGGGTATTTCCATCTCCAGCAGACTGCACACCTGGGAGCAATTGAATGGCTTTTATGATGTCTACTTCACCGAGAAGAATCGGAATTTTCTTCACGGTTTTTACATCAATGGACACCACTGACATTTTATTTTCGGTGATATTCTTATCGACTTTATCGCCCGTAACGACTGCTTCCTTAAACTCAAGCGACTCTTCTTTCAACTCAATATTGATGCTCATATCCGCATTCAATTTCAAGGTTGTATCGCGCTCTTCATAACCTACATAGCTATAGGTAATATGGTATGTACCCTTGGGTAAGGTAAAAGAATAGAAACCATACACATTGGTAACCGCTCCTGTTTTCAGCTCTTGCACATACAAGTTCGCGCCGATAAGTTCTTCGCCCGTTTCGGCGTCTGTAATACGGCCGCTCAGGGTCACTTCTTGAGCCATGCTCGCAGTAAACGAGGAGGCAAGAAGAAGTACGATAATTAGAAAATGTCTCATTTCAAATATTCAGTCAATGAATTGTTGCACGAAGAGAATATATTTTAACCATAGTGGACCCATTCTTTTGATAAGTTGTTCAAAATCGAGGGTAAACTAAAGGCAACTCCGCCTAGCATCATACCTTAAACAAACAAGAGTTCGCTGAGAATGTTTAGTCTTTAAACTGCGGATGTGGAATATAGGTTGCATCATGCTTCATGATGGGGAACGTTTTGCTTCGCCAGGCCGCTTTAGCCTCTTCAATTTTCGTCTTATCACTTGAAACAAAGTTCCAGTCTATATAGCGCTCTTCAGCAAAGGGCTCTCCACCAAATAACAGCAGGTGGGTCTTCGGTGCCAGCGCAATTCTGCAGGAATCTTGGGCCTTGGCAACCAGCATATTTCCTTTATCTATCGAATGTTCGCAGGCTTGAATGGCACCTTCTACAATACAAATTCCAATTTCTCCAAAGAGATTATCGCCTGTATTTAAAGCCCCACCCTTTTCACTGATTACTTCAAGCATAAACAACTTCGAGTGGACGGGTACAGGTGATTTCCTTCCATAAGCTTCTCCTGCTACTAGGCGTAATTTCATTCCATCTTCTTCCCAAGTCGGCAAAGATTTGGCTTCTATATGATGGAATTCTGGATCCATGTCTTCCTTTTCTTTCGGAAGGGCCACCCAAATTTGATATCCATGCATCTTCAAATCGCGTCCATCGCGTAATTCGGCTGGGGTGCGCTCGGTATGAGAAACTCCTTTACCGGCGCACATCCAATTGACGGCACCTGGTGCAATTCTTTGTTTCGTGCCGATACTATCTTCATGCACCATCTCCCCGTCTAAAAGGAAAGTGAGGGTTGATAAACCGATATGTGGGTGCTGGTCGATATCGGCATACTGGCCATTGCGTAAAGTTAGGGGTCCCATATGATCGATATAGATAAAAGGACCAACCATGCGCTTTTTTCTAAACGGCAATAGTCGGCCGACCAAGAAATCGCCAATATCGCGGGAACGTTCTTCTATGATGAGGTCTGTGTTTGACATGAGTGAGGTTTCCGCCTTCGCCTTCTCCGTCAGCTATGGCGGACAAGGAAGGTGTTAGCTAATGTAGAAGCCAAGTTAAGCGTTTAAGGATAAAATTACATCCTTGGTAGATTAAACCAAAAAGTTGAATGGAATTGACAACCAATTCTTTTGATTCAACGTCTATTGGGTCCATCCGACTATTTTATTCATTATCAACCATTAGCAAAAAAACTAAAAATGCTTAAAACAATAGCACTTTCCTTTACCATAGCCTTCCTAAGTCAACAGCTTTCTGCACAAGACATAACACGCATTCTATTTATTGGGAACAGCTATACCTATGTCAATGATTTACCGGCCATTCTTTATTCCATGGCAGCGTCTACTGGCGATTCGTTGTATTATGAAAGCAACCTTCCCGGTGGCTCTTCCTTGCAGGGTCATGTGTCAAATTCCACTTCTTTAGCAAAAATTAAAAAGGGAAATTGGGATTTTGTGGTCTTACAAGATCAAAGTCAGAAACCTTCATTTCCAGAAAACCTGGTAGAAAAGAATGTTTATCCCTATGCCAAGCAGCTTGACTCCATAATCAATGCGCATAATTCGTGTGCTGAAACCATCTTCTACATGACCTGGGGAAGAAAAAATGGGGACGCCAGCAATTGCAACTTCTATCCTCCATTATGTACGTATGAAGGTATGGACAGCCTGCTCAATCTACGCTATCAAACCATGGCCACACAAAATCATGCCCTCGTGTCTCCTGTAGGACAGCTCTGGAATTATTTAAGAAAAAATCATCCTGGTTTAGAATTGTACGATGCCGATGAAAGTCATCCTTCACGCATTGGGTCCTATGCTGCAGCTTGTGCGTTCTATGTGAGTGTATACCATAAAGACCCAGAAAACATCACCTACCATTTTAACCTTGACCCTTCGGTTACGTCTATCATCAAGAGCGCCGCAAAAACAGTGGTTTATGATCAATACAATTCTTGGAGAAAATTTTTCCCAACAAAGGCCTCGTTTAGCATTGATACCACCCAAGGGAACACGGTAACATTTTCAAACACCTCACTTTCTGCAAAAACCTACCAATGGGATTTTGGTGATGGCTCGGCAGTAGAAACATCCATGAGCCCAAGTCATACCTACGCACAGCCCGGCACCTATACTGTGCAGCTCATTGCGGGAGATTGTCCGTATTATGACACGAGCAGCAAATTAGTAAACATCATAGCAACAGGTATAAATTCAATCGGAGGTCCACACCTGAAAATCTATCCCAACCCAGCTCAAAGGGAAATCACACTATCTATAAACGGAATGAACACGGGTATTGAGCAAATTGAAATTTTTAATGCACAAGGCAGGCGTGTTCTTCAGCTCCAATTGAATGCCACTGAATTCAATGAAAAACTCGCTATCGAAGATTTTCAAAACGGCGTTTATTTCGTGCGCGTTCAAACAAAAAACAAAGCCATCACCTCCAAATTCATTGTTCAACAATGAGGCATATTTAGCAAGAGTCCGTTTAGAAACATTGATAAAAAGTCACCTTTCATTTGGTTGGTGACTTTTTTCATACAAAAATGGCCAGCTCCCCGAAAGGAACCAACCATTAGCTCGATCTGCTCAAATAATTATTTCACAATAAAATCACCCTGCATCTGACCATAATGTCCTGGGAAGGTGCAAAGGTATTTATACGTTCCTGGGGCTGGTGCGTCAAATTCGATGGTTTCACTTTCGCCTGGCCCTAAAATTTTTGTGTAGATGATGGGATCTGCATAGCGATCTGATGGCTGATAACCATTGTCTTTTGCTGCAATTGCTGCGGTAGCATAGGCCACTAAATCCACCCCTTGATCGAGTAAGGTCCAGTTATGTCCCATTGACTCAACAGGCATCGTTCCTACGTTTTTAAAGGTAAGTCTCACCTTTGTTCCTGCCTTTACTTCAATCAGGGTTTTATCAAATTGCATTTGGTCATTTCCCTCAATCGTTACTTCTACGATTTCCTTTTCGGGTGCTGCTGCTGGTTCCTCTTGAGCTGGAGCTTCTGGGGCCTTTTCTTCAGTTTTGCTTTCGCCACCACCTCCGCAAGACGCGAGAAATAGTGTACCAATGGCGAGGGTTAAAATTTGCTTTTTCATATTGAATATTTGATTAATTTGATGCTGATAATGATTGAACAAAACTAGGCAATTCACCTGTCAAAGAACCCAAAAACGCTTCGATGGATGCAATTTCTTCTGGCGTAAATGTTTGTCCTAATTGGGTTTGCCCCATAATTTCAATCGCCTTGGATAATTCGGCCACTGATCCATCATGGAAATAAGGACCTGTTTTCTCACTATTCCTCAAGGATGGAACCTTAAAGAAGAATTCATCGCCTTCATTGGCCGTTACCTCCACACGTCCTCGATCATGGTCTTTTGACTTGGTATATTCCCAGTACGGCCCCTTCACCAATCCGAATTTTTGATACAAACCGCCACCCAAGCCAGGACCATTATGGCAGGATATACAGGCCTTATTGATGAATAAGTCCAGCCCCTCTTTTTGGGTTGGAGTTAGCGCCGTCAAATCTCCTGCGAGATATGAATCGAACGGTGCTGGCGTTTGCAAACACGTTTCAAAAGCCGCTATTGCCGAAGCGATATTATGGAAGTTAATTGGGTCTGTTTCATTGGGGAACGCCAATTCGAAAATGGGGGCATAATCTGGAATCCCCTTAATTCTTTGCACTGCCGCATGTTCATCGGCTAGTCCCATTTCAATTGGATTCAAAATTGGACCCTTCGCCTGTTCTGTAAGGTTTTCGGCTCTTCCATCCCAAAACTGAGCGATATGAAAGCTTGAGTTATAAACAGTCGGACTATTTCTTGCTCCATTTTTTCCCTCATGACCTGGAGAGGTTGGCAAATTATCGACGCCATATTTAGAGAGCATATGACAGGAATTGCAACTCAGCTGATTGTTATAGCTCAATGCCGTTTCGAGGTAGAGTTTTTTTCCTAAAACAGCTATTGGTGAACTAGGATCACCTGGAGTTGGCATTGGAGAAAAAATTGCTGCCGCTGTTTTCTGTCGAGCAATATCGATGGAGTCGACAACAGATTCATCTGCCCTAGATTCGTTTACCGACGGGTCACCACAGGCTAAAATTCCAAAGGAAAATAAGGCTATCGCAAATAGCACAAATAGCGTATTGACTTTTTTCATGTTCGTATGTAGAAATAAACCACCAAACTCGGAACTTGTTAGCGAAAATTCAAATTTCACCAAATTCTTTGACTCAGGATGTGACTTATATCACCTTAATGGAAACTTAGACGCCAAAAATGCCCTATATAAAGCGCTTCAATGCTTCAAGTAAAAAGGGAGGAATAGGCGATTTGCTCTGTTGTTGAAAATCATAGACAACAATCACGTCCTATACAGTGGCTACCCGCTCATGACCCGTATTAAAAAATTTGACGATGGATGCAAAAACTACTTCGGCCAATATTTGCCGCAAGGGATTCAATGATCACCGCGCTTGGAAAGTGCAGGGGCTTCTATAAGTTATAGGAGGTTTTCGCTAAAATCGGACCTACTCCAGTTTCTTTATGGTGGGAATTCAAACCCGCAAACTTCCAAAAATTTGCCTGCGGAGCCTAAATATGTTTAAAATAAGAGACATTGATAATATGGCCATACAAATCCATTTTGCTCCAATCTAAACGAATTATAAATCGGCTTACTCAAATATTCATGCTTGCAATACTTAGCGTCGAATCATACCTCTTTTTTCCAATTCAGCTTAACCCGCGTATCTAAGCCCGACATCAGCTCTGAAATAATTTTATATCGCGGAAATTGATCCAAAACAATCTTGATAAACACGGTAATCGGAATGGACAATATCAGTCCAGGAACTCCCCAAATAAAGCCCCAGAACATGAGCATAACAAGAATCACTATGATATTTATTGAGAATGTCTTCCCCATAAACACCGGCTCCAAAACGGCTCCCATCACCACTTGTACGGCCGTGATGCTAAGAATAAATAGCAAGAGCGTTCCAGAAGGATCCACTTCTATAAATGCAAAAAGAGACAAGAGTAAGACCGATATAATAGAACCAATCATTTGCACAAAATTTATAGAAAAGGCGAATAAACCCCAGAATATCGGAAAGCTTATATCGAAGAACAAACAAGCCAAACTAAATCCGAGCCCGGTAAGTGCGCTGATTAAAAATTTTACTTTGACAAAAGTCAGGATGTCTTTTTCAATTTTTCGAAAGTTCTTCACCGATGCATATCTCACCTTAAAGAGAGTGCTATTTAGAAGCTTTTCAATATTTAAAGAATCGGCCAACAAAAGCACAACAAAGAAGGTAGTCATCAATACCATCGACACCGTATCACTGATAAAATCAAGTGTAGGTCCTATCTTTCCAAGTATAGAATTGTTTTGAAAATAGTGAGCCAAGACACTTTCTCCATTTAGTCTGCTGACCCCTAAAAATTCTTCTATTGCTTCAATTAAACCCGATACTTTCATTTCTGCCTTTTCAATGAACCCATTGTCTGCAGACATAATTTCTTGACTTGAAAGTTGAATCATCGCCGCAGCTAATCGAAAAACAACCATCAAAATCATTACTACCAAAAGTATTGATACCGGTTTGGGAACTTTCTTCTTACTCAACCAACGCAATAGTGGAAGAAACAGGAGGGCAATAAACATGGCCATGACCAGGGGAACAAAAATAAATGCCAGTACCTTCAAAAGATAAAATCCAAGAGGAATGACGAGCATAAGTAGAAGTAAATTTGTTGTTCGAGCTTCTCTAAGGTTCATATTTTATGCGGCTGCAAAATTTCTGCAATTTACCTAAACTAATTCATCCGAAACATCATAAACTAGTCCAACCCTGACTTAAAAAAATCACCATCCGTTGAAGTGCTCAATTACGACGTTAAGCAGTACAGTTTTTAGTTCCATGAGGGAGGCTCCACTTAGTATCATCGCTTGAGCTAAGCGCTGAAACCTTGTGATAAAGTTGTCCAATTATCGCTCAAATTTAATAAGGAGCAATGCATAAAACTTTTGGAGATTCAGCGCTTAATTGGATTTTTCAAAAGAATAAGTGTTATTTTTACACTTTCTATTTTTTGCTCTATGAAAAGAAGATTTACTAAGTTCCTTTTGGGTTCGCTATTTTCAATCTTAAGCGGATTCATGCATAGCAGTTCTGCTCAAGTGACGATGAACCCGCCATTTGCTACCGAATCGGACAATAATGTAGTGCTCACCTATGACGCATCTTTAGGAAACTCTGGCTTACTTGGCGAATCAACCATCTATGCCCATACTGGAGTGATTACAGACAAAAGCACGAGCAGTAGCGATTGGAAGTATGTGGTTGCCAATTGGACGACTAACCTCCCAAAGGCTTTGCTTACACGCATCGGGTCGAGCAATCAATACACCTTAAATATCGGAAATATTCGCAGCTATTATAATGTGCCTTCTGGCGAAACTATTCTCAAAATTGCTTTGGTTTTCAGAAACGCGGATGGATCAAAAACTGGCAAGACATCATCAGGTGGAGATATTTTTATTGACATCAACCAAGGTGGATTTGACGTAAAAATAAATAAGCCAAGTAGAGGGAGTTTCTTCAGCGCTGCTACATCTATCGCTATTATAGCTGACGCCTCCGAAGCTTCAGACCTTACACTTTACGCCAATGGACAATCCATCGCCACAAACCCAAATGCTACCAGCGTATCTTATACCGGGCCTGCTGGAAACCTCGGAACCGGAAGAATTAATTTGGTAGCAAAAGCATCCAAAGGCGGCGTTGACACATATGACAGTAGCTATTTTGTGATCAACCCAGCAGTATCTGTAGCCGCCGCACCTGCGAATACCCAAGACGGTATTAACTATATAGATGAGTCGACTGTAACCCTGCAATTATTCGCTCCGAACAAAGACTATGTTTATGTGATTGGCGATTTTACCAATTGGGAATATGACCCGGCCTATCAAATGAAACGCACCCCAGATGGCGACCGCTATTGGTTAACCATTACTGGCCTCACAAAAAATGTCGAGTATGGATTTCAATATTCTATAGATGATATTCAGATGAAAGTGGCCGATGTCTATGCCGATAAATATTTGGACCCATGGAATGACAAATGGATTGATGCGAGCACCTACCCGAATTTAAAACCTTATCCCCAAGACCTCACAACCGAAGTGGTTTCCGTATTGGAAACCGGACAAGCTGACTATACCTGGCAATACAGCGACAATTTCGTTCGGCCGAAAAATGATCATTTGGTTATTTATGAAGTATTGGTTCGCGACTTTATAGGGAAACATGATTTCAAAACCTTAAAAGACACCATCTCTTATTTCAAGCGCATCGGAATTAATTGCGTGCAACTTATGCCCATCATGGAATTTGAAGGCAATGAAAGCTGGGGCTATAATCCGGCATTCTATTTTGCTGTAGACAAGTACTACGGACATAAAGACGACTTCAAAGCCTTTGTTGATGAGTGCCATAAAAACGGAATTGCAGTCGTACTTGACATCGCTTTAAATCATTCCTTTGGATCGAGTCCACAGGTGCGCATGTATTTCGACCCCACTAAAGGGCAATATGGACAGCCTACTCCAGAAAACCCTTGGTTCAATGAAACCGACCGTCACCCATATGGTGTGGGTTTTGACTATAACCATGAAGCCCAACCCACCAAAGACTTTGTTGACCGCATTGTAAAATATTGGCTAACCGAATATCATGTTGATGGATACCGGTTTGATTTATCGAAAGGCTTTACACAAAAGAACTCCGCAGGGAATATTGCTCTTTGGAGTGCCTACGATCAAACACGGATAGATCTACTGAATCGCATGCGCAATGAAGTAATCAAATACGACCCCACCGCTTACCTCATTCTTGAACATCTATCGGATAATTCTGAAGAAGTGGCATTGGCTAATGCTGGATTTATGATGTGGGGCATTATGACCCACAACTATGCTGAGGCCACCATGGGATATAATAATGGAAAAGCAGATTTAAGCTGGGGTAATTATAAAACTCGGGGGTATAATTTCCCAAACTTGGTGACCTATGCCGAGAGCCATGATGAGGAACGCATTATGTATACCACCTTGCAATATGGAAATAGCAATGGCGGATATTCTACCAAAACTCTCACGAATGCGCTACCAAGAATTGCAGCATACCACGCATTTTTAATTCCACTTAAGGGCCCTAAAATGATATGGCAAGGTGCTGAACTGGGTTATGATGTATCCATAGAAACAAATGGTAGAACTGGCAATAAACCCTTTAAATGGGAATATTTAAATCAGCCAGCTCGAGTGCAAACGATGAATGAATTCGGCATGATTAACCGACTCAAGCAGCATGTATCCTTTGAGTCAGACAATTATACCTACGATGTCGATGGAACTGGTAAAATTTTCAAAGTTTTCCATGACAGTATGAATACGGTAATCGTAGGGAATTTCGATGTGGTTGATTTGAATCTTACACCCACCTTCCCGAGTACCGGCTGGTGGTATAACTATATTAGCGGCGATTCGATGGAAGTAACGGATATAAATCAGGTACTTAATCTGAAACCTGGCCAATACTTTATCTATACAGATCGGAAATTCACACCAAGCGCTCAAGGACCAAGCTCTATCGGACAAGCTCCTAATCAAGATTTACCGAGCGTGTTCCCAAATCCAACCCACGACCATTTATATATCACCACCAAATCTGAAGCTTTAACGGCCCTTTCAGTTTATTCGGCAGAAGGTAGATTGCTTGTAAATAAAGAATTTAATGGATTACAAAACCAAGAACAACTCACTATTCAAGGGCTGACTCCCGGTATGTATTTGCTAAAAATTCAAACGACTTCAGGATTTTATTTGCAAAAAGTAATCGTTCAATAATAGCTTAACGAACACTCCTGATACCAGCACCGGCTAAGTTAGTCGGTGCTTTTTTTGTTTTCATGCAGAAAGTTTTTTGCGCAAAATCTCAAACTATTTAGGCTAAGTGTATTTCATACAATAACTTCTTTTTCTATATTCGAATAGATTAGGTAAAACCAAACCTTATGCTAAAACCAAAAAACAGGATTAGGCTGACCGGACTCTTTTTTGTCCTATTCAGTATGAGTTATTGGAATGGTCTCCGTGCTCAAAACATTTATGATCAAGAGCCAGTTAAAGTGGTCGGACAAACAAACGGATACTCCACAAGCAGCCAATATGCGAGCAGCTTCCGAAGGCTTTCAATTTCAGCTGGCACTCCGTTGGATGGTAGAGGTCAATGGGCTCAAACCTATTCTTGCTTTTCTACCAATGCCGACTTTACGCCAAACTTCATGACTGGAGGAAGTGGAAAAGGCTTCTTATTCATTTCTGGTCCTGCGAACAATGCCTTTCAAAATAAATGGGTTTTTTCAGGCAATGGAGTGGCCGCATTGGATAGTCTCAACGATATCACTGCCTATAATTCAGGTAACGATATGGGCCTAAACATGACTGATTCAGGCTACTATACTTTCGTCTTCAACGATGTAGGCTATACGGCGAATAAGGCCCAATTCTATGTAGGCCGCACCAATAACATGCCTGTTAATCTCAGTCAGGCTAGCTATAGTATCAATGCCTCAAACCAAGGAAAGGTGAGAATTAAAACTTCTGCTTCTCCATCATCAAATGAAAAGGTTTATGTACGGTATACGCTAAATGGAAGTTTCGTAGAAACCAATACCAGCTATATCCTTGCTGCTTCTTCCGTGAGTGGCGACACCCTATATGAAGCCACTATACCCAGCTATCCTGCTGGTTCAGTCATTAGCTATTATTATTTCAGTTCTACCATGAGTTTGTCTGCCTTACAAGCTGCTAGCGAACAAGGTCGCAGCTTAGGAGCCTTGCGCTACGACGACAATTCGGGTGCAAACTATGCGTATACACTCGCCAAAAAATTTGCCGTCGACTTTTCAGTAGATCCTAAAAACACCTGTTATGGTGCAATCGATTCGATTACGGTTTATGCGGCTTCACCGGTTTTCGGAAATGCAAGCACTAAACTTACTCTTCCAGCCACCAGCAATAACCCAACCGCCACCCTATTCCTGGATTCAGGGGTTTTAGTGACGTATAAATTTAGACTTCATCTCAATGGCAAGACCATTTGGGAAGAGGATTTCTCTAGTACTTCTGGCATGAGGGAATTTGTGCCACATGGCGACTCCACCTTCCCCTATCTCTGCTGGAATCAAACCAGTGTTTGCGGGACCAAATTGAATCCTACTTCCATTTATTTTGTCACTTATTTAGGCTATGCTGGAGCAGATACCACCGGTAAGCTTTATGTGATGGGCAACTTCAATTACCCGAGTTGGCAAGAAGGTGCAATTCGCATGACTCCTTTGCCAGGCTATAATGGATACTATTATACATTGGCTACAGCGGTTTGTCCGGAAACCTTCGATTATAAATTTGTGAATGGCGACTCTTCTTTAAACAACAGTCCGGAGACCTTTCCCGATGCCACACAAAGAAACTGCACGGTATCGAATGGACTTGGGGGCTATAACAGAACACATACCCGCACGGGTCAATTTATAGAGCAGATAAATTTCATTTTTG
>Ga0100380_10001882_pt1 | contig 22744 bp, 17 predicted proteins | sample CryGeymeta201504_FD_80417 | JGI IMG/M metagenome (GOLD analysis project Ga0100380, IMG submission 80417) | Groundwater microbial communities from Crystal Geyser aquifers in Utah, USA - Crystal Geyser metaG 2015-04 | ecosystem: Environmental > Aquatic > Deep subsurface > Groundwater | place... | reverse complement strand
TCGGTGGATGGAAGTATTTATTTTAGCGGTTTTTATACCACTGACCTGGCGGATATTTCCAACATGGCCAGCATCAATCAACTGAAGTATATCGATTCCTGTTCGGAAAATAATTGGGTCGTGGCACACTTTATCAAACAATAATCTGTTATACCATACGCAACGAAATCCGCACCGATGAGCCGAAGTGTACTCTTTTTTTTGATTCTTTTTCTGTGTTTTGAGTTCATGAGAACCACTGCCCGTTCACAGGTGGCTGACTCATTGTCAACGGATTCTGAAGTATTTTTTCAGCAACTTTCACAGATTCTCCTGGCAACTCCATCAAAAACCTATGAGAAGAAGTCGGAAGAATTGTTAAACCGGTTTTACCAGCGGTGGACCATCGGGCGTTTCAACAAACAGGAAAAGGACGAAATCAGGCATTTGATTGAAACCATGCGACAAAAAAAAATGCGCACTTTCCCATTTCTCTACGATTATGTATACACCTTAACATTGCTTTCAGAGTCTGCTCAGGTTCCCAAAAGTATTCTCGCATGGCATGCCTATGCGGATAGCTTGCTGATAGAAAAATCTAATTCCGGATTTGCTGATTTTCTTGCGTTTACCAACAATTTATTAGAAAAAAATCAGCTTCATCAAAAAAAATACTACAGTTGGTTCGTGCGTGAAACCCGCTTTAGGTTCGATCTGGACACGGTGTTTGTCGTGAAATTTGAAAAGGTAAAATTAGTTTGTGCATCAAGTAATGATAGCACTTCCGTGAAAGGTACAGGAGGTTTTTTCGATTATAAAAATAAGGCATGGATTGGTAGTGGCGGAGTGGTTCGTTGGTCAAGGTTTGGCAGGCAAGCCGGGGCTGACATATATGTAGATTTACCTGACTACAGCATTCTATTGGATGAGCCTGTTTTTCAGGTGGACTCGGCAGTCTTGCACTACAAACGTTTTTTTAGCAACCCGGTTGTGGGCATATTTCGCGACAAAGTGTTATCGAGCCCGCCTGGCGACCGCTCTTTATTCCCTGTTTTTACTGCTTATCGGGGGGATATTGAATTGCCTGATATATACACCAATATGGACTACTTTGGCGGAATTCAGATCGAAGGGCCCAACCTCTATGGTGTTGCAGTCAATGGACATACCGCCATGGTTACCATCATGAGAAATGATACTGTTTTTGGTAAAATGACCTCTGAAAAATTTCGTATCCTGAACGATAATACCATTTCTGCCCAGGCAGCGGTCGTATTTTATTTTGAAAACGATTCCATTTATCATCCGGGCCTTCGTGTAAAATACACCAATGAGGATCAGCAACTGGTGTTGTACAACGAAAAGGAAGGTTCCAATTCAATACCTTTTTTCGATTCATACCATCAACTCGACATCTATGTGCAGGCGCTTTTTTGGAAATTGAACGAGGAAAATATCCTTTTCAAACGGATAAGAATGGTCAATGAAAAAAATCTGGCTTATTTTGTCTCAAGCAATTATTATTCTGACCGTGATTTTTATCAACTGCAAGGTATTGACGACCTACATCCGCTTTATGTAATTCAAAACTTTATTAATACCTACCAGGTTTCGGAAATCCAACTGGGTGTGCTGGCTGGTTACATGAAGTTGTCACCCGAGCAGGTTTCCGCCATGCTGATTGGTTTGTCGAACAAGGGGTTTCTTGTTTATAATACTGAAACTCAGATAGCCATCGTTAAAGACCGATTAAATTACTTTTTAAATGCAAAGGCAGGTGTCACCGACTATGATGTGTTGAGCCTTGTTTCGGACGTTACTACAAAACCCAATGCCTCGTTTAATATTCACAATTTAGGATTAAGTGTTTACGGGGTTCCTCAGGTTTCGATCAGCGACTCACAGGAAGTGTACATATATCCATACGACAAAAGCATTCAGTTTTTTAAGAACCGGAATTTTAATTTCGATGGACATGTTCACATGGGATTACTTGATTTTTATACCAGAAACAGCACTTTTGTTTACGATAGTTTTATGCTCAGGATGAACTATATCGACTCACTTGCTTTTATGGTAAAATCACAGGATTCACGCAGCCGCAACGACTCGTTGATACATGTCAACAATGTAATTACCGACTTAAACGGTAGCATTTATATAGATGATCCTAACAACAAGTCGGGCATGAAGAATTTCCCTCTTTTTCCCACCTTTGTCAGCAACGACGAAAGTTATGTGTTCTTTAACAGGAAATCAATCCAGGACAGTACGCTACATGCCGATCATTTTTATTATAGGGTTGATCCATTTGTGTTTGACAGTATTAGAACCTTTTCTACAGATGGGCTGGCTTTTGAAGGAACCCTGGTTTCGTCCGGCATTTTTCCTGACATCTCTCAACCTCTTGTGGTGATGTCAGACTATTCTCTCGGATTTGAACACCATACACCTGAAACGGGTTATCCGGTTTATGATGCAAAAGGAACGTTTACACGGGATATTTCACTAAGTAACGAAGGTTTTATAGGGCAAGGCTCATTAAAATTCCTTACCTCAAGTTCTACTTCCGACAGGTATATTTTTTACCCCGATTCGTTGGTAGCCATCGGGCAGAGTTTTGTGGTGGAAAAGAGTCCTCTTGAGTACGACTTTCCTTTTGTACAAGGCGATACCGTTGACATTCGATGGATGGTGGATACTAACGTGATGTTCGTAGACAATTTGGACAAACCTTTTATCATGTACAGTAATTCTTTGCTGATTGGGAACCTGGAGTTAAATCCCGGATACATGCATGGGGACGGGGCGTTTTATTTTGATCAGAGTGAGCTCGTGTCGAACACACTTCAATTTAATTACAATCGACTTTCAGCCGATTCCGCAGATTTTTATTTAAAAAACAGAGAGAACGACACCCTGGTATTTTATGCCAATCAATATCATGCTAAAATTAATTTCGATGAGCAAACAGGTTGGTTTAATCATCTTTACGACAATTCTTTCGTGAAATTTCCATTTAATAAATATATTTCAACGCTGGATGAGGTGGAGTGGCGTATGGAAGAAGACATGCTGCTGCTAAAAAGCAATCTGAGCAAGGATTACAAGGGGCTTGATACACTTAATAATATGGAAGTCATCGATTACAAGTTGGTAGGTCCCGAGTTCATTAGTTTAAAACCAGGACAAGATTCTCTGAGGTTCTTTGCAGGACAGGCTTCTTACAACCTACGAAACTATACCATTGATATTGAGTATATTAAATTGATAAAAGTAGCTGATGCAGCCATTTTTCCAGAGGCTGGCAAATTAACGGTTCTACGGGATGCCCAAATAGAAACACTGAAAAACGCTACGTTGATAGCTGATACTATCAATAAGCACCATGAGCTTTATCAGGCTGAAGTGAATATTTTTGGCCGAAAGCAATACACGGCTAAGGCATGGATAAATTATACTGACCGACACGGCGCCCGGCAACCTGTTTATCTGAGTGACATAGGTGTGAATGACATGGGTGGTACAACCGGATATGGCCAAACCCCGCCGGAAGAGGTATTTTTCCTGAGTCCGGAATATTTGTACCAGGGAGCCATTAAACTGGTGGCAGCTGATCCATATTTGCATTTTGAGGGAGGATACCGCCTTAATCAGGAATGCGTACTCAATTATAACAATTGGGTGGCTTTTAATCAAATGCTTAACCCCGATGACATCGTTTTTAATCTTGCAGATGATACCTATGATCAGGATGGCAGAAAAATTTATTTTGGATTGGCTTATTCCGATGAATTCCGAAAATATTACTCCCTCGCGTTTCAACCTTTACGAAATGAAAACGACAGGTTGTTGATGAGTGCCAAAGGGCAGTTGGTTTTTGATACCCTGAGCCATAGCTTCGTTGTAGGGCAGCGCATTAATGGAGGAAAGAAGAAACTTCTTCCTGATAACATTGTGCTTGAAACAGAAACTTGCACCATGAATGGAAGGGGAATACTGGACCTTGGTCTCGACTTTAGCATGTTAAAAGCCACTGTCACGGGTAATTTTGAGCACCTCATTGTTCCCGATTCTACCCGTTTGGAGGTTGTTTTGGCCATGAACTTCTATTTTGATGAAAAATTATTGGGAATGATTACTGACAGCCTGAGGTTATCGTATAACGCAGGTATTACCGATCCGAAAGAAATTTTCCCCTTGTTCCTGCAAAAGAATCTGCCCAATGATGTTGATCCTACCGAGTTTATTGAGGAGCTTGCTCTCTATGGTCAAATCAGGAGACTTCCCGATCTTTTAAAGCAGTCGGTTATTTTTTCAGATTTAAAACTTGTTTGGGATAGCGATTCGCGTTCTTACTATTCCAACGGAAAAATTGGTGTGGGTTATTTAGGCGGGGCAACCATCAATAAATATCTGGATGGTTACATTCAAATACAACAGGGTGTCGCCGGTAGTTCTGTCACCATTTACCTCCAGCCATCACCGGAGACCTGGTATTTTTTATCTTATAAAAATGGGATTATGCAAGTTTTGAGTTCCGATGCTGCCTTCAACGAAAAACTGGAGACACTAAAGCCTGAAAAACGCATTCTGAATCAGAACAGCGATACCCAATATTATGAGTTTGTTATTTCAACAAAGCGCAAGGTGGTTGATTTTATCCGCGAAATGGAGGCCAGGTAAAAGACTTTTCGGAATGGATTCATTCCTTCATCCTAAAAGAATCAAGTAAAAAATGAAAGGGGTTTCAACAGGATTATTCATTAATAGTGGCAAAGTTAGAACGTTTAATTTAGTGTCATGTCAATGGTTTTTTTTAGTATTTTTGAAGTCTGCCGACAACCTCAAAAAGATTTTATAAAGTAGGCCTGTTGTGTTCAGGATATTTTTTTATTTTTACTCACTTCGAAATCAATAAAAGAGAACAGTAAAATCCATTCACTATGAAGTTTATTATATCAAGTACAGTATTATTGAGAGGTCTTCAAAAAATCAGCGGAGTACTTACCACCAATAACACACTCCCCATTTTAGAAGATTTTCTTTTTGAATTGAATCATGAAAATTTGCGCATTACCGCGTCAGATCTCGAAACAACCATTAGCGTGACAGTAAAACCTGATATGGCAGAAAGCACGGGTATTGTTGCTATTCCGGCCAAAATGCTGCTCGAAATCATGAAGACTTTTTCGGAATTACCTGTCACCATTTCCGTTGAAGGGACAAATATTGAGATATTTGCAGGAGAAGGAAAATACAAGTTGATAGGTCACGAAAGTGATGAATTTCCTCAATTGCCTGTACTCGATAACACGGTTACACTTACCCTGAACGCTTCGTTGATGGTAAATGCATTTAACAAAACCCTTTTTGCCACAGGAAACGATGAGTTACGTCCGGTGATGTCAGGAGTTTTTTGTGAAGCTACTACCGAAAGTCTTACGTTTGTAGCTACGGATGCACATAAATTGGTGCGCTATCGCCGTCATGATGTAAAAGCCGAAAACCAAACTTCCATTATTTTGCCAAAAAAACCACTCAACCACCTCAGGAATATCATGCCTGATGATGAAGGGGTGGAGGTGATTCTGGAATACAACGAAACCAATGCCGTGATCAGATTCAACGAGATATCTTTAGTCTGTAGGCTGATCGAAGGACGTTATCCCAATTATGAAGCAGTTATACCGGCTCAAAACCCTTATAAATTGACCATCGATCGAAAAAATTTACTCAACGCCATTCGCCGGGTTTCTATTTTTGGTAGCAAATCAACACACCAAATCAGGTTTAAGCTTTCAGGAAAAGAATTGGTACTCACTGCCGAGGATATTGATTTTGCAAGCGAAGCCAAGGAAAGGTTAACTTGTAGTTACGAAGGTGACGACATGGAAATCGGATTTAATTCTAAGTTTATGCTCGATATGCTAACGACCCTCGATCCTGATACCATTATTATTGAAATGTCGGCACCTAATCGGGCCGGTATTTTGCTTAGTGAACGAGAAGAGAATGATCCTGAAGAAATATTGATGCTGATCATGCCTGTGATGATTACACAATAAATCAAGTTGACTTTTACTCATATCAACAAGCGGAACCAGGACATTTGGTCGCCGCTTTTTTTTAAACAATACCTGGCAACCCCATGGCTCATTACGACTTTGATAAAATAATCAAAAGAGAACAGACCGAATCGGTAAAATATGATTTGCGAAATTGGTATTTCAAAACAGATGACCTACTTCCGATGTGGGTGGCCGATATGGATTTTGAAACTCCTGATTTTATCCGCGAGGCAGTAGCATCCAGAGTCAGGCATCCCATCTATGGTTATTCATTTCGTTCTCAGTCGTATGCCGATTCCATACGAGAATGGGTTGAACGTCGGCACCAGTGGACAATACAAAACGATTGGTGTGTTTTTAGCCCGGGAATAGTGCCGGCTTTTAACTTCGCTATTCTGACTTTAACCAAGCCTGGCGATGGTGTGTTGATTCAACCACCTGTATATTTCCCGTTTTTTAGCTCAGTTACCGATCATCACCGGAAACTATTACAAAATCAATTGGTTTACAACCAGGGCATTTACGAAATTGATTTTGACGATTTCGAGAAAAAAGCCAGTCAAGCCTCCTTGTTTTTGCTGTCGAATCCCCACAATCCGGTAGGTAGGATTTGGAACGAAGCCGAGCTAAGGCGCATGGCTGATATTTGTAGAAAACACGGGGTGATTATTGTTTCAGATGAAATCCATAATGATCTGATTCTGCCTGGAAATAAACATACGGTGATGGCAGGACTGTCGCCTGAAATTGCAGACATAACACTTACCTGCATTGCCCCAAGCAAAACCTTTAACATGGCCGGACTGGCTACCTCTTCGGTTATCATTTCCAACGTGGAATTACGCGAGAAGTATGCCGGTTTTATCAATGCACTACATCTTTCAGGTGGGAACCTGTTTGGTGCAGTAGCCTCTGAAGCAGGTTATCGCAGGGGCGATCGTTGGGTAGATGAATTAATGCAGTATGTTCAGCAGAATATATATTTGTTAAAGAACCAGGTGGAAGATTTAACCGATATTCGGGTGGTGGACTCTCAGGCCACCTATATGGTTTGGCTTGACTTTTTAAAAACAGGGCTGGAAGATGAAGCGATTAAAAAGAAACTGATTCATGAGGCAAAAGTTGGACTGAGCCATGGACCAACATTTGGTCCCGGAGGTGAGGGATTTCAGCGAATTAACCTCGCGGCGCCAAGGAAATTGGTTGAAGAGGCCATCAGTAGGATTTCGGTAACCTTTAAATGTAGGTAACTTATTATTTAATCTAACGTAAAATGTGTAGAAATTCACATCTGTATGAAAAGAATTCTGATTAAGTATTCATTGTTATTGTGCTTGGTTGTGCTGGCAGGAAATATAAAAGGGCAGTATTATTATTTTGACAGGGGGCTTGTTGAGGTAAATGTGGGTGTGGCAATTCCATTTTTTAACTTTGGCGATCAACATGGAATCGAGTCAGCCCATTATGCCAAAACAGGTTTTAATGCGGGGGGAAGTGTAGCTTATTTTTATTCGAAGCACGTGGCTATGGAGTTCAACTTAAATTACAACATCCACGGAGTTAATACTGATAAATTAGCAGATGCTTATTATCAAACTGATACCATCAACAACATCGCTGCAGCGGTAACACTGGGTTCTTTTCATGATTTCTCAGGTGCAGTTGGCTTCAGGTTCGACCTTCCCGTAAGCGAGCAGTTCTCCTTTGTTTTTAAAATGATGAGCGGGTTGAGAGGTGTGCATAAACCCGGTGCAACCATCAATTTAGTTACGATTTCAGGACCATCCCGCATTATAGAAACATCCGATACTCAGGTAAAGTTTGCTTTTTATTCCGCTTTTGGAGGTCGTGTAAAAATTACTGAAAAACTGGGTGTGCATGTAATGGTCTCCTATATTGGATCAAATCTCAATTTTGAATTTACAAAGAATAAAGTTCCGGTTGTGACAAATGAGCACCTGGGTGTTATCATGGTAAACGCCGGTGTGGGGTTATCGTTTTAACTCATTATTAACGACTTAATTTTCATAGGTTTTGTTGATATTTAAAAAATGTTACTATTTTTGATCATCACTAAACAATTAAACCTATGAAAGCATTAAAAATTATTGGTGTTATCCTCGTCATTCTGCTTGCCATCTTCCTAATTGTTCCCTTCTTTTTGGCCAATCAGGTTATTATTTCCGAACACATGATGATAAAGGCAAAACCTGCTACCCTATTTAACCAGGTAAACACTCTTCATAATTGGGACAATTGGTCGCCATTTCACAAGGCTGATACCGCCATGACTACCGAATATTCTGGCCCTGAAAAAGGTGTTGGTTCAACCATGAGTTGGTTAAGTAAAACCATGGGGGACGGTTCTCTGACCATCGCAGTAAGCACCCCATATACTTATATCAAAAGCGATCTGCTCTTTCAACCTGAACAAGGTGCCGCTATTGATGAATGGTTTTTTGAACCACAAGATGAAGGTATTGAAGTAACCTGGACCACCACCCTAATCGATCTTGATTATCCCATGGGCCGCTACATGGGTTTGATGGCCAAAACCATGATGAAACCATTTATGACAAGTGGTTTGAACACACTAAAAGAGTACTGTGAATCACTCCCGGTTTCTGTGGATATTACCATGGTGGATGTCGAAAGCGTTCCATCCTTATCAATTATGGATGCTACAACCGTTGATGGCATTGGCGAATTGCTTGGTAAAAACTATGGTCTCATTATGGAATATATGAAAGCCAAAAAGATTGATATGGCTGGCATTCCATATACTGTTTATTACAACTGGGATCCTAACGGCGTCATTCACTTGCGTGCGGCTATACCTGTTTCAACCGAGGTTCCGGGAAGGGGTGTGGTTGAGTATTTTGAATTGCCGGCAACCAAAGCTGTTTTTGCAAAACATGTTGGCGGACATGATACAGGAGCCACTCATGAGGCTATTGGAGAATACATAAGCGATTTTGGCATTGAAACCGGTGATTTTGTTTGGGAAGTTTATGTGATCGATTCCATGAACGAACCCGATGAATCGAAATGGGAAACTGACATTTATTATCCATTGAAATAGAAGATGTTATCTGATAATTGGCTGGCTTATCTAATAATGGGTGTGATTTTGCTGCACCTTATAGTTGGATTTGTATGGCTTTTTATCAGGATGCATAAAAAAACCAAGTTTTAAAGAGGCTTTCCTGTACCTAAATATTAAAGAGGCTTTCCTGTACCTAAATATTGAAGATCAGTTTGATGAGATCATTTCCTCGAACTGGTCTTCAGTAATTACAGGGATACCCAATTTTTCCGCCTTTGCTTTCTTGGCGGGTCCCATTTTTTCTCCCGCAATTAGATAATGGGTCTGCGAACTGATTGATCCCAGGTTTTGACCCCCATGTTTTTCAATAAGATGTTTTATTTCTTCACGCGAAAAGTGATTAAAAATGCCGCTTACAACGAATGTTTTTCCTGCCAGTTTATCCGATATCACATCTAACCGGTTCATGGATTCAAACTGCAACCCCTGTTTTTTTAGTCGCTCGATTAATTCGATGTGTTCGGGTCGGGAAAACCATGTTAACACCGAGTCAGCAATTCGTTCTCCAATATCTTCGACGGCTACCAGGTCGTCAAACCGGGCTTTTTGCAGGTTGTCGATGTTTTGAAAATGGTTAGCCAATTTTTTTGCCACGGTTTCACCAACAAATCGAATGCCCAATGCAAACAGTACTTTTTGAAATGGAATAACTTTCGATTGGGCGACACCATGGACAATGTTTTTAGCCGTTTTCTCCCTAAAGGATGCTTTTTTCTCTGATTTTACCCCTTCGGCAGGAATGATTTTCGTTAGTCCGAACAATTGATTGTAGGTTAATTCGTAAAGGTCAGCCGGGTCCTTCACCAGGCCCGATTCCCAAAGCAACTCAATTTTCCCTTCTCCCAGGCTATCTATGTTCATGGCTTTTCGCGAGATAAAGTGCTCCAACTTGCCTTTAATCTGTGGAGGACAATGGTCTTCATTGGGGCAAAAATGTGCAGATTCACCTTCGTTTTGTATCAAGAGGCTTCCACATTCGGGGCAATGGCTGATAAAGGGAACAGAAATTGCCGATGGTGAACGTTTTTCGAGGTTTACCGCGATAATCTTCGGGATAATCTCGCCTCCTTTTTCTACATAAACAAAATCGCCCAGACGAACATCCAGGTTTCGGATGATATCGGCGTTGTGCAGACTTGCCCGTTTTACTACGGTTCCTCCAAGTTGGATAGGACGAAGGTTGGCAACCGGTGTAATGGCTCCGGTACGCCCTACCTGATAATCTATGGAGAGAAGGGGAGTCTCTACCCGCTCAGTTTTGAATTTATATGCGATGGCCCAACGCGGGTTTTTGGCAGTAAACCCCAGCTGTTTCTGTTGTGCCAAACTGTTAACCTTGATCACAATTCCATCCGTTTCATAATCCAGATGTTCGCGTGCAGTGTCCCACTTATTGATGAAATCAAAAATTTCAGTGAGGCTGTTACAAATCGTGGTGTCGTCCGAAACCTTAAGTCCGAGCGTTTTGGCATATTGAAGTCCCTGGTAATGTGTGGCGATCTCTGGCACAGAACCGGGCAGGTAATAGAGAAAACAATCGAGAGGACGTTGAGCTACCAGTATGGGATCTTGCATTTTTATGGAACCTGCTGCCGCGTTTCTTGGGTTGGCAAAGGGTGCATCACCAATTTCTTCACGGTCAGCATTCAGGGCTCTGAAACCTGAAAGGGTCATGATAATCTCTCCGCGAATTTCAAAAATGCCGGAGGCTTCCTTTTGCAGCCTTAATGGGATGGTTTTAATGGTGCGTACGTTGTTGGTAACATCATCTCCCTGAATGCCATCACCACGGGTAACCGCCTGTTTCAGCACGCCATTCTCGTAGGTCAGGCCAATGGAAAGTCCATCAAACTTTAATTCACATACATATTCTACTGTTTCTCCCACTGTCTTTCTTATGCGTGCATCAAACTCTCTAATTTCGGATTCAGAATAAGTATTTGACAATGAAAGCATTGGATACCGGTGAACTACGGAAGCAAAATCCTTGGTTGGTTCTCCACCCACACGTAAACTCGGTGAATCATCCCTTACGAATTCAGGGTATTGTTTCTCCAACGTCTCGAGTTCTTTTAGCAACTGATCGAATTCATAATCGCTAATTGTTGGACTCGACAAGTTATAGTACTCAAAGTTGTATTGGTTTAATTTTTTAACCAATACCTTGATCCGGTTTTCAGCTTCTTCATTATTCATGTGCGGATGGTATTGATTTTGAAATGGTGCCGTTATTCCGGTATATAGTTATGATTTGGTTGTCGTTGATGGGATTGAGCCAGAACAGTACCTCGTCCATGAATCCGGGTTCAATGGTGGTTTCGTAAACCAGATCAGGGAAGAGTGTTTTCATGGTCTTAATTCGGGATTCCAGTTGATCGGGTTGATAGAATAACACAAAATCAGGTACTGCGCCTCCGTGTTGAATTTCTCTTGCATAAGTAGACAAAGTGTCTTCACGCATGAAAGTATCGTATCTAATCCAGCGTTTTAGATAGTATTGAGGAGGAAACCTTAGTACGCTTTGGTTGACGTCTTCAATTAAAAAGTGCTGTAAATCTGCATATTGCGAAAGATAGATCATGCTTTCAACTCTGGCTTTTTTTGAATACATCAACGTAACCGGTATCAATAAAATAAAATTAATTATCCAGAAAAATATCCACGATCGTTTTATCCAACGCGTTATTGCTTTATTATTTTGCCAGGCTTGTTGCAATTGCATCCAGCCTATAACTCCTGAAATCATTAGAAATGGAATGATGGTCACCACGAAACGCTCCTGTTTGTTAGGATAGTAGGAGTGAAATATTAAAAATATCAGGATGGGTAAAAACAAGATGAGTAAGCGACGCCAGTTGCGAAAGTATCCGAATAGGAGAAATAAACTCACAGGTGGAATCAGAATTCCGGAAAGAAAAAGCAAATAGGTGTACCATGGACTAACCACATAGTCGGCAGCGTGGTGCATATTGTAATCAACATAGCCTGTCACCTGAACAAAAGGTATTCCCCAGACCGAATAATCCAAAATGCCCTGAACAACCACCATGGAAGAAAGCACGCCCAATGCCATGAAAATGGTTTGCCTCCACTGTTTCTGAAATAAGAGCGCCAGTCCGATTCCCCCTGTAATAATGAGTGTTTGAAAACGTACATTAAAAGCCAGTCCTAAAATAATACCGGCAAGGAACCACCACGAGAAACGCAGATCTTTTTTTCCTGCCTTGACCACCATCCACAAACCTGCCATCAAAAAAGGAATGCTCACGTATTCAACCAGGTTCCGAACGCTGATAAATGGAAAAATCCAGAAAATAGCCAACAACCAGCCCACTATTTTGGCTTCTCTTACTGAACTTAACCTGAGGGTGATTTGATAGCCAAAATAAATAATCAACATGGACCAAACCGCATGAAACAGCCGGATAACCAACATTTTAGTTTCAGGATTTATCATCCCTAACCACTTCATCGTCCACAGAAGTATATAATGGATCCCTACATAAAAAAAACTAAATCCTTCGGGTTCGTTGGTTCCATTGTCAGAAGGCAGCCAACCATAGAAATCGATGCCATCCACCCACGATTGGGCAATTTCTACCACAAGGAACTGATCATCGTGCCAACCATAACCTTTTGCAAAAAATACAGCCAGCAACCTAAAAAAAAACCCAACCCAGAGGATGGCTTTTAATGGATGTTGTTGATACCAGGTATGGAGTTGATTTATCACTGCTAAAATTGATTAGTTTACCATTCAACCGATTGGCGTGAAACAGGCATGGTCATACACCTGGCGCCTCCACCTCCTCTTGATAGTTCATTTCCTTCAATGGTGATTACCAGTTTATTGTAATCTTCAATTTTACACTTGTTGTTTACAATATCCCGTGCTCTAACTACTTCAAAACCATGCTTATTCAGATTGGTGATGGTATTAGTATTTCGTGCATAGCCAATAACTTTACCTGGTTCAAGTGCAAAAAAGTTGGCGCCACTCTGCCACTGCTCTCTTTCCATGATAAATTGATCATCGTTGCCTCCACAGAGAATTGGCTCCAGATCCATTCCCAGTGAACGCAAAGCTACCAGGATGTTCTTTTCTTCCTTGATATTAACCACCTGATCGCCATCCACCGTAATATGAATGGTTAGATATCGCGATGCATTGATAATCAATGGTTCAAAAATCATGCACTTGTCCTGATCGAGAAAGGTAAATACCATGTCGAGGTGGATAAACGATTCTGGCTTATAGGGAAGTTCCTGGACGATAATATGTTGAACGCCGGGCTTGGTCTTCATGTGATCGATAAACGAATCAACCCCTTGTGTACTGGTTCGATCGCCGGTACCAATAATAAAAATGTCGTCACGGGCAACCAATACATCACCACCTTCGATGGTGCCCTTTTTGCTTTTGTCATACAAGGAAACAGGGTTGATGGTGTTAGCCTTAAAGAGTGGATGATAATTGAAGATGGCCTCCATTATCATGGTTTCACGTTCACGCACTCCGTTGGCCATCTTGCTGATCATCACTTCATTGCCTACCGAAAAACTGGCATCGCGTGTAAAGAAAAAATTGGGCAGGGGATGCATCACAAACCGCTCGTTATCAAGAAAACGGGTCAGGTTATCTTTACGCATTTCAACTCCTTCAATCAGTTGTTTCGCAAGAATACCGGCATCCAATTCATTGATCATCATTGAAACATCGTCCTGGTCGTGTTTCTCATGGTGACATATTTTCTGGATCATTTCGTTTTTTACGTAGCTATTCTGCAGGATGTCCTTCAGCAAATCGTTTACTTCAAAAACCCGGGTATACTTTTTCAGTACCCCGACAAAGTTATTGTATTCAGGTAAGGCGATGGCCAGGTTCAGAATGTCACTGTACAAAGCCCTGGCGGCATTTTCCGGGGTCATGTTTTCCACTTCCGGACCAGGAAGATGGATGATGACACCCTTGAGTTTACCTATTTCTGAATGTATATTAATCGAGATTGGCTCCATAGGGCAAAATTACTCGTTTTTCGGCGACGGGGCAATGGTACTGAAATTATTTCCACACTGATTGAGGAACCTGATAAAGTCAGCAAAAGCAATCACCAAACTGGCCGTGTTGTCATTGGGATGAAAACTGATTTTTTTACTCTGGTTAAGTTGTTCATCCAAAAAGACAACCACGTGTTTATCATGGTCGTTCAACAATCCAAACGGAGAAACCGATCCCGGTTTTACTCCCAAATATTTCTCCAGTCGTTTTTCCGATCCAAAGCTCAGCTTACCCTGTTTCAACAGTTTTTCGAGAGCATGAATATCAAAAGGTGTGGTGTCTTTAATGATTACCAGAAAATGTTGATTGCCCTTATGATTCCTGAAAAAAAGATTCTTGCAGTGGGTAGCATCGATATCTTTCCAGTATTTCAGTGCAATATCAATGGTGTCCAAGGGTGGGTGTTCGTAGAGCTCATAGGAAATTCCCAACTCACGCAAGGCTTTAAAAACAGGTTCCCTTTTTTCAGGTATCATCAAAAACGAATTTTAATCAGGTAAGCTTAGTCGATCCAATCAGCGATAAACAAATTGGTGTTATGTGTGCCGCCATTGTTTCTGTTTGAGGCAAAAACAAGCCTTTTTCCATCATACGAAAACATGGGGAAGGCATCAAAAATCTCATCAAAGGTGATGCGTTCCAAACCCGTTCCATCGATATTAATCATATAGAGATTAAACTCGTATCCTCTTTTACCGGCATGATTTGAACTGAAGATGATTTTCTTTCCTGAAGGATGAAAAAATGGCGCCCAGTTTGCCTTTCCCAGATGAGTGATTTGTTCCAGGTTGGAACCATCAATATTACAAGTGTATATTTCCATATTGGTTGGCATCACCAGGCCCTGTACGAGTAAGTCCTTGTAAACTTTAATGTCTTCATCCGTTTCGGGGCGTGATGACCGAAAAACCAGTTTGGAACCATCAGGCGAGAAGAAAGCCCCACCATCATATCCTAAACCGAAAGTTATTTGATTGATATTTGAACCATCGATGTCGCAGACGTAAAGCTCCAAATCACCACTTCGTAGTGACGTAAAAACTATTTTGTCTCCATTTGGCGAAACCGTGGCTTCCGCATCATAGCCGGGCCCACTAATCAAGGTGTCGATAACTTCGCCTTTCAGATTCGCTACATAAATATCAAAGTCGGCATACACCGGCCAAACGTATTTTCCATCGGTCCGTTTCTCAGGTTCAGGAGGACAAGAATCGCTTCCCGAACGAGTGGATGCATATAAAACGGAAGTGTCGCCCGGCATAAAGTACGAACAAGTTGTTCTTCCCAAATTTTCACTAAGCATTTTTGGCATTTGGGTTTTCATGTCGCCATCGGTAAATGGGAAATAATAAATCTGATCACATTTGCTACCCCAGGCCGGCACTTTTGCCTGAAAAGTAATCATCGAATCATCGAAGCTAAAATAAGCTTCCGCGTTGTCGCCACCATTGGTAAGCTGCTTAATATTAGCGAGGTGAATTTCTTGTGGATAATGTGTGGTAGTGTCAGGTACTATTTCTGTTTGTTCTTTTTCCTGATGTTTTTCACTTGCATCGTTCACACACGATGAAAGCAGGTAAGTAACAGTTAATATTAGTGATAATCCGGGTAGTCTTTTCATAAAATAATAGTTGTTATTGGTTGAGGTGCAAAAGTAGTAATTATTTAAAGTGTTTCCAGATACTTTTTGTCATTCCGATTGAGCGGACGCCAGGAGCGAACGGTACACCTCTTTTGTCATTCCGATTGAGCGGATGCCAGGAGCGAACAGAGGAATCCCTTTTGTCATTCCGATTGAGCGGACGCCAGGAGCGAACAGAGGAATCTGTTGTTACCTCAATAAAAAGGACATGAATTTGCTTGAAGGTCAGATTCCTCCGCTGCGTAACTCCTCCTCGCGGAGTCGTTACTCCGGTCGGAATGACAAAACAGGTGAAGTCGTTACTCCGGTCGGAATGACAAAACAGACCCCCTTTGTCATTCCGATTGAGCGGACGCCAGGAGCGAACAGAGGAATCCCTTTTGTCATTCCGATTGAGCGGACGCCAGGAGCGAACAGAGGAATCTGTTTTCGTTTTTTTAATAAATTTACCATCTTATGACTGACCACAATTATTTTGTTTACATCATGACTAACTTTACCAAAACAGTTTTATATACTGGTGTTACAAATGATTTAGAAAGGCGTATTTATGAACATTATACAGGTTATAATGAAGGTTTCACAAAAAAATATAATTGTAAGTACCTTATTTATTATGAACACTATACATTTATTGATGAGGCCATTGAAAGAGAAAAGCAAATTAAACGTTGGCGAAGGAGTAAAAAAGAATTCCTCATTAATAGTATAAATCCTTCATGGAAATTCCTTAATGATGATATTGAAGGCATTTGATTGTAGTCCGGATTCCTCCGCTACATAACCCTCCTATCGTCGGGTTATTTTGGTCGGAATGACAAAAAAAACGGAGTCGTTACTCCGTTAGGAAGGACACCAATTGTAGGATGTCATTCCGATTGAGCGGACGCCAGGAGCGAACAGAGGAATCTGGCAGCTCTGTGGCATCGCCGGGGAAAAGTTCTAAAGTTTCCCTTTCAGAAATTTTCCTGTATACGATCTTTCGCATTTCACCAGATCTTCCGGAACCCCTGCAAACAGCAACTCTCCACCTTGATCACCCCCTTCCGGTCCCAAATCGATGACCCAATCGGCTGATTTAATGATCTCACCGTTGTGCTCAATTACCACAATGGAATGACCAATCTCAATGAGTGCGTTAAGTGAAATCAACAATTTGCTGATGTCGTGAATATGCAGTCCTGTGGTAGGTTCGTCAAAGACAAACAGGGTAGGGGTGTCGGTTGCCCCTTTGGCCAGGAATGATGCCAGCTTAACCCGTTGTGCTTCTCCACCACTGAGGGTGTTCGATGATTGTCCTAACCTTAGATAACCCAGTCCAACATCGGCCAGTGGTTGAATTTTCTCGATGATCTTACGTTCGGCAGCAGGTGTTTTTCCTTCTCCCTGAAAAAACTTCAATGCCTGATCCACGGTCATGTCCAAAATGTCGGCGATGTGTTTATCGTGGTATTTTACCTCGAGTACCTCTTCTTTAAACCTGTTTCCTCCACAGGATCCGCATTTTAGGTAAATATCGGCCATAAACTGCATTTCAACCTTGATAACGCCCTCACCTTCGCACTGGTCGCATCGGCCTCCGGGAACATTAAAAGAAAAATATCCGGGCTTATAGCCTCTGACTTTGGCCAACGACTGTTGTGCAAAAATTCCACGAATTTCATCAAATGATTTGAGATAAGTGGCCGGGTTGGACCGGGATGAGCGTCCAATGGGGTTTTGATCGACATATTCAATGGCGGAAATTCGGTTGATGTCTCCACCCAAATGGCTGAAACTACCCGTTTTGTCTCCATATCCGCCCAACTGCTTTTTTATGGCAGGAAAAAGAATGTCTTTTACCAGTGTTGATTTCCCTGAACCGCTTACACCGGTAATTACCGTGAGTACGTTCAGCGGGATGGTGACATCAATGTTTTTCAGGTTGTTTTCACTGGCTCCAAGCACTTCGATAAAATTGGTCCAGCGACGCCGCATTTTTGGTATAGGAATCGACATCTGATGGGACAGATAGCGTGCCGTATAGCTTCGCTTGTCAAGCACCAATTCTTCAGGCGTTCCTTGAAAAACCAATTCCCCGCCATGTTCCCCCGCATCAGGACCGATATCGATGATTTGGTCAGCCGCCCGAATCACATCTTCTTCGTGTTCCACCACGATGACGGTGTTTCCCAGATCGCGCAACGCTTTCATCACCTTGATCAGTTTGACTGTATCGCGCGGGTGTAATCCAATACTGGGTTCATCGAGAATGTACATTGAACCCACCAGGCTGCTTCCCAACGATGTGGCCAGGTTAATACGCTGTGATTCGCCTCCCGACAAGGAAGCCGAAAGCCTGTTCAGGGTGAGATAGCCCAGACCCACGTCAATTAAAAACCTGAGGCGTGTTGAGATTTCGGTGAGCAGTCTGCGGGCAATTTTTTCGTCATGTGCCGATAACACCAGTTTTTCAAAAAAAACAAGCGCGTCATCCAGTTGCAGATGCACAAGCTCTGAAATGGAATGGTCTTCAATTTTCACATAATTGGCATCCGAACGTAACCGTGTTCCGTTGCAATCGGGGCAGTTGGTTTTTCCGCGATAACGCGACAGCAAAACCCTGTATTGAATCTTATATGTCTGTTCTTCAACATTTGCGAAAAAGGCATTGATCCCTTCAAAATATTCGTTTCCTGTCCAAAGAAGTTCCTTTTGCTCCTTACTAAGCTGATAATAGGGCTTGTAAATAGGGAAATCGAATTTGTATGCATTCTTTAAAAAAAGATCCAGCCATTCGCTCATTTTTTCACCCTTCCAACAGGCAATGGCTCCATCATAAACCGACAAGCTCTTGTTTGGTATCACCAAATCGGGGTCAATTCCGATAATACTCCCAAAACCTTCACAACGTTTACAAGCTCCATAAGGATTGTTAAAGGTAAAAAAATCAACTGAAGGTTCTTCAAAGGTAAGACCATCCATTTCAAATTGATTAGAGAAGGATCTTTCTATTTCATCACCGTTGATTTGAAATTGGATAGAACAAGTCCCGTGCCCTTCGAAGTAGGCGGTTTGCACGGAGTCGGCGATTCTTCCAGGCAGGTCTGTATCTTTATGATCGATGCGAATTCGATCCACAACCAGAAAACAATTGCCACAGGAATTCTTTTTTAAAGGTTTATCATTTAACTGATCCTCGATTCGGATGATTTTGTTATTCAACAATATTCTGCTAAACCCTTGTTGAAGCAAAATCTGCAACTGTTGTTCCGGTTTTCGACCGTTTGCCAAAATAACAGGCGATAAAATCATGACCTGCACCTCATCGGGAAGGCTCAAAATGTTTTCAGTTACATCGGAAATGCTGTGCCTCTTCACCTGACGACCCGAGATGGGAGAAAAAGTGGTGCCTATTCGCGCAAAGAGCAACTTGATGTACTCATATATTTCAGTTGAGGTACCGACTGTAGACCGTGGATTTCGCGATTTGACTTTTTGTTCGATGGCAATGGCCGGAGAGATTCCGTGAATGGCATCAACATTTGGTTTGTCCATCCTGCCAAGAAATTGCCGTGCATAAGAACTGAGGCTTTCTACATAACGCCGTTGGCCCTCTGCATATAAAGTGTCGAATGCAAGCGAAGACTTGCCACTGCCCGATAGTCCAGTGATAACGACCAATTCGTTTCTTGGTATGGAAACACTCAGATTTTTTAAATTATTTACCCTTGATTTGATTACTTCAATGGGTTGGTTGGTTTGGATGTTGGCTTTGGTACCTGGCATGAATAAAAAAAGTTGGGCGACAAAATTACTATAATATTTGCTTTTTTAATTTTAGTGTTTATATTTGCATAATAATTAACACAATTTATAACCAACAGGAGGATTGCTATAGAATAAACTCTACCCTTTTTTGTCACACATATTATTAACAAAATTGGTAAACATGAGTTTAGCAGTCGTAGCCGAAAGCGAACTGATCAGAAATTATCTGAACGGTGATCACTCCAGTCTCCAAACCTTAGTCGAGCGCCACAGAAGTCGTTTGTATTCTTATATTATGCTGTTAGTTAAAGACAAACAACTGGCAGACGATGTTTTTCAGGATACTTATGTTAAAGTGATCAACACCTTAAAACAGGGCACTTATAAAGATGAGGGAAAGTTTATTCAATGGGTGATGAGGATTGCTCATAACCTGGTGATCGATCATTTTCGTAAACTTAAAAAAGTAAACTTTGTTGACAGCCGCAACAACGAATACGATATTTTCGATTCCATCAGGTTTACTGATCCTTCCATCGAAGAGCAACTAATCACGTTACAAATACATCAGGATGTAAAAAAACTGCTTGATTTTTTGCCAGAGGAACAGCGCGTAGTGCTGCACCTGCGTTGTTATGCCGGATTGAGCTTTAAGGATATTGCAGAACAGACGGATGTAAGTATTAACACGGCTTTAGGAAGAATGAGGTATGCGCTGATTAACCTCCGGAAGATGATTGCTGAGAAACAAATCGTGCTCACTGTATAATCATAAAGGGAATTAACCAGCCATTTAAAATAGGATTATTTTGAACTTATCGCAATATGTAAGGCAGCCTTTCGTTAGATATCTATTATCAATCTTCTTAAGCTTGCCTATGATAAAACATGTTACTCTAAAAGAATCACAGCAACCTTCCCCCGAAAAATTGCAGCAGTCTGCATACAGGCCAATGATTCGACCTTCGGGACTAACGATGAAGTTCATATTTGGATATTCTGCCTCACTCGAGGTTCACAAAAGCATCCTTTTAGGAACTACAAGTGTATTGCTTAACTAACACTTTATTAATCAGAATGTAACATGAGCACTCCTAGATCAGGGGTGCTTTTTTTTATAGCGCTTATTCCTTCCGATGAAAAACAAAATCTTTACCCATGTTTTCCATTCTGATAACACGCATCACGATTAAATCAGATAGCAACTCTTCTGCCTCATATTTTGAGAGATTTAATCTGGCTTTGAGCTCCTGAACTGATAGCCCCGGAGTGGATTCGATGAGTGCCAACAGGTCTTTAACCAATTGGTTAAAAGTAATTTGAACAGCCTCCTTTGCTTGTTGTTTCTTCCAGACCTTGATTTGAATCCCTGCTGCCAGCATATTTTTGTCGCCTGCCCTGACAAATACTTTGTAGCGACCTTGTGTATCAGGAGCCCGATGAGGTAATTTTAAACTAACAGGGATCTTGATTTCCAATATTTTCTTCCCTTCAAGCGTCCATTCTTTCGAAGTGAAAAACACTTCAGGTTTACAATAATTCTGCGCCGCTCGTTTCACCATGTAATATTCTTCATCGGAACGGATTCCAATGAGCGAACCGTTGTCGTTGACTCCAATGAGCAAAGTACCTCCTTCTGTATTTGCAAAAGCCACCAGTGAACGCGCAATTTTAGCAGCATCTGATATCTCGAATTTGAAATCAAGATGTTGGTGCTCGCCCTCATTGATCAGCCTCTTTATATAATGTAATCTTGTTTGAAGCATAATGAGCCAAAGTTACAGATGAAAAGGGTCATTGTTTGGTTAGTGACAAATGCAAATAGCCAAATCAGTGTTTGGAATCAATTCAAGAAGCCAAATATCAACAGGTTACAAAAATTCAATATGGCTTTTATCCATGGTCTTTTCACAATAGTGACACGAAAGTTTCATGTTTCCCTTGTGATCGGTTATCACTTTAAACTTGGTGGAAACCTTTTGATTATTTGTAACACATTTAGGATTAAAACATTTTACAATGTTTTCAACTGTTTCCGGGGTACTCACCAGCTCTTTTTTAACAACTTCGTAATCGCGGATTTCAATTAAGGTAGCTGTAGGAGCCACCAGGGCAATTTTATTAATGTCTTCTTTCTCAAAAAATTTATCACTTATCTTAATCAGGCCCTTTTTCCCATACTTGCTGCTGGTCAGGTTGGTGCCAAAATATACCTGATGATCCGTATTTTCGAGGCCGAGGATTCTAAATACCCTAAATGTATTGCCTGCCTGAATATGATCGATCACAGTTCCATTGGAGATGGCAGATACTATTAATTCGGTTCTCTTATTTTTCATGGTCATGATTTATCAATTGAAAATTAAATAGAAAGTTATTTTAAACCTAAAATAGCGGCTATAAGTGCCTGACGTACATAAACACCATTTCGCGCTTGTTGAAAATAGTAGGCTTTAGGATTGTCATCCACATCTTCGCTGATTTCGTTAACGCGTGGCAGCGGATGGAGAACCCGAACATTTTCCTTCGAGTTGGCTAACATGCTGTTATTAAGTATGTATGAGTTCTTTACCTTTTCATATTCCAGCGGGTCAGGAAACCGTTCGCCCTGGATTCGGGTCATGTATATAATATCCATCTTATCAATTACATCTGACAAGTCAGTATATTGAAAGTATTTCAGGTTGGCATCGCCGATCCATTTTTTTACGGCGCTGGGCAATTTAAGCGATTCAGGTGAAACCAGGTGGAAAGTAGCGTTAAACAGAGACAATGCTTGTACCAGTGAATGTACCGTTCTGCCATATTTCAGGTCACCCACCAAAGCGATATCTAAATTTTCGAGTGTTCCCTGTGTTTTTCTGATAGAGTACAAATCGAGTAAACACTGAGTAGGATGCTGATTGGCACCATCGCCGGCATTGATGATGGGGACTGGGCTTACTTCGCTGGCAAAACGGGCACTTCCGTCAATTGGGTTGCGCATCACGATCAGGTCAGAGTAGTTGCTTACCGTTAAAATGGTGTCTTTGAGCGATTCACCTTTTTTAACACTTGAGGTATCGGCACTGGCGAAACCAATGATGCTACCTCCCATGTATTGAACTGCACTCTCAAAACTTAACCGGGTGCGGGTG
>Ga0100380_10001873_pt1 | contig 22797 bp, 25 predicted proteins | sample CryGeymeta201504_FD_80417 | JGI IMG/M metagenome (GOLD analysis project Ga0100380, IMG submission 80417) | Groundwater microbial communities from Crystal Geyser aquifers in Utah, USA - Crystal Geyser metaG 2015-04 | ecosystem: Environmental > Aquatic > Deep subsurface > Groundwater | place... | reverse complement strand
GATTGCACTCAACCAAAAATGTCTCCCAGACATTTTTGGCCCTATCGTCTATCGGTTAGGACACTTGGTTCTCATCCAAGAAAGCGGAGTTCGACTCTCCGTAGGGTCACCAAAAAGAGAGCTTGTTCGAGCACTCGAGAAGGGTTGAAATAGTAAACAATCAGACAGATATAGAGACCGTCATCCCACAGCTCGTGTCGGAAATTGGTCTTGACGCAACTGCGTTTCAGTCATGTATGGACTCAGGGGAGTTAATGGCTGATGTAGACACAGACTTCAATAATGCAGTAGCGACTGGTGGTCGAGGGACGCCGTGGAGTATTCTTATTGCACCCAATGGAAAAACATTCCCGATCAATGGTGCACAACCTATCTCTGCTGTCGAACAACTGATTGAAATAGCTCGCAGTGAAACGTAATGTATGCGTCACATCGCAATACTCGGCGCAGTACTTAAGGAGCCATCATCAATACTTCTCTCCGTGGCAACAGCGTGGGTAATTTTCACCGGTGCAGTATGGTTGCCAAATACCGCGCTTATCTTGAGTGTACTCAGTTCTTCTGCTTCATTTGCTGATAAGCTCAACTTTCTCGGTACACTCTACCAGTCTATTGGCACCAACTTTACACTCGTATCTGCTACGTACACCTTGCTTATTGCGATTTTGTTTGGATTGCAAATAGCACTTTTGACGTATTACGTAAGGAAAACTAAAACAAGCCGAGCCTCGCTTCGAGGAATTGGCGGGACTGGTCTTGGCGGCCTCGTAGCCGGCATTTTTGGCATTGGATGCGCTGCTTGCGGAACGTTCATTCTCACCGCCGTACTCTCGCTCGTGGGAGCTGGCGGGCTACTCGCTTTTTTACCTTTTGGTGGTGAAGAGTTTGGGTTTTTAGGGGTAGCTCTACTACTCTATTCAATCTGGTTGCTGCTAAAAAAACTCGAAGCACCAAATGTGTGTCCTGTATAACTAAATAGTACTATGTTCGCTCAGCATGCCAGCGCTTTAACAATCTGGAGAGTCCAAGCGAAACGATAAATATCACTACCGACAGCACCAAGAACCGAGGATCGAACGCATCAAACGTAAGTCCATTTTCGCTGAAGTGATTAAGGTCAAGCGCAGCTCCAAGCGCCACAAAGGTGGTGAGTCCAGGCATGATACCAATGAGTGTGGCTGTGAAGTATGATGGCCAGTTAATTTTGATAATCCCCGAGCCGTAGTTGGTGAGGTCAAACGGGACGTAGAAGAGACGCATAAAGAGCACTGTTCCAAACGGTCGGGACCGCAAGGCTTCGACCCAATTACCAATCATTGAATCTTCGAGCTTCATATCTTTCCCAAAGAAGCGTCCGATCCAGTAGGCAAAGTTGGCTGACGCATTTTCACCAATGATTGTGTAGATGACACCCCACCAGAAGCCAAAGAGTGTCCCCGAGAGAGCGGTGAGAAGTGTAGCCGGGAACAGAATCAGCGGCCGAATTGCATAGAGAACCATATAGATGACTGATCCCCAGAGTGTACTGGTGAAGAAATCAATCAGACTCAGCAGTACATCAGAATATGAAAGATTATTCTCAATGCGATAACTTTGGAATGAATAGATCAGCGCTATCCAGAAGACGAATGCAATCGCTTTGGGTGCGTGTCGCTTAACTGCATGTGAGAGATCTAACTTAAGGTCAGCCAATTGCCGTGCAAAGAATTGGTCACCAGCTTTCTTCACAATCAGTGAGTATGTTGGGTAGGCGTAGATAAGGGAACGTAGTTTCCACATTGATATTTTTCGATCAATGGCAAGGGTGAAGAGTGTGATGATCTCTCCGGCGGCTGGTCCGATGATGTGTGCTCCTAAAACCGCGCCATTAAGTCGGCGTGCAATCACGACCAGTACCCCGCTAGTATCGTCATCTGTCTTGGCGCGGTCGCTTTGTGAAAATGGAACTTCAATACGCATGAGGCGATCCTCACCAAACTTTGCCACTGCTTCGTGCCACGAGAGACCAACTTGGGCGACTTCAGGGAGGGTGTACGTAACTTTCGGTACTGCTTTCCTTTTATTTACGCGAAGCAATCCACGGGAAACTACCCGGGTGATTACTTGTCGTGCAGTGTCGTCAGCGGTGTGCGTGAACTTAAGCCTTTGTGCTACATCACCAATCGCATATACATGCTTGTTGCTTGTACGATACTGACTATCAACCATTACGCAATGACTGTCAGATTTGATGCCAGCCACTTCAAGGCTTTTGGGAATATTAGGCACTCTACCGATGGCGATGAGCACCTTGTCAAAGGATACCGAAAAAGTGTCCGTCACGATCTCACCATCCTTGCGGTCGAAAATAGCTACGCCATTTTCGACCTTCTGAATAAAGGCGCTCAACTCGATAGTAATGCCAAGTGACTCAAATTTCTTTTTAAGGATTGGTCGAATGGCTGGATCTTCGAGTCTGGCGAACTCTGTATCAATTGCTGCGATGGTGACCTTACTTCCGAGCATGGCGAGCGCTTGCCCCATCTCAAGTCCAATTGGGCCAGCCCCAATAATAAGTGTTCGTTCCGGAACGGTGTCCAGGGCAAAAATGTTCTGGTTTGTGAGGACAGAAGACGAATCAAGTCCAGGGACTTCGATCATACGTGGACTTGAACCGGTAGCGATGATAGCCGTCTTGAATTGGTAGATTGTTTCGTGAACCCTCACATAGCAGGGTGCAGTAAATTCAGCTTCGCCCATTACCACAGTAATACCGATCTTTTCAAACGCTTCTGGGGTCTCTTCTTCAAGAATTTCGTCAATCTTGGCTCGAACGTACGCGAATGCTTCATTTCGGTACGACTCAGTTTGCGTATTCTTGCCCGCGATCTCTGTGGCATGGTGGTATGTCTTGGCGTTATGTAAAAGCGCTTTACTTGGTATACAGCCAGAGTTGGTACACTCACCACCAAGATGTTCGCGCTCGACAAGAAGTACACTTTTGCCAACTTTGCTGAGACCAACCGCGGCTGTGAGTCCGCCTGACCCAGCTCCAATTACCACTACGTCGTACATTGTTTTCATAGATTACGTATCTGATTCGTTAGTATTTTCTAATTTGCTTGTAGATTCTGTCTCACTACACCAGTTAGCACAGTGATGTGACTGTGCTTCGTCGATACCAAGGACTTTCTGACAGAGCTTGCAAATGGTGGTTTTTTCATTCGACATAGCTAGGGGTTGATTACCATGAGTGTTTCTGGGTGTTGTACTGCAACGCTAAACCACATCTCAAAGTAGAACGGGAATGTATTTCCGTTGTTGTCAATGATAGTGAGTTCTCCAGTGTCGGTGGCAGTGAGTGTGTATGTGGTGTCACCAGTAGTTACCGAAGCACTACCAGCTTCGCGAAGGAGAAGCCATGGTGCAGCGAAGGTGGTTTCATCATCTCTGAACACGGCCATAATGGTCTTTGGTTCAAAAGTTGTGTCTATTCCACTTGGTTCAAACACGAAGCGGTTGTCGCTCTCGTAGCCAGCGTATGGGTTACGTGCGTAGTTTCGACTGTAGCCAGTATCTTCACTTAAAACAACGGCATTTGGGTGTGCGTCTCGAACTTCACCCAGGGTAAGGAGTTGAAATGCTTCAAGGTCAAGCTGGCTCGGATGAAATGAGCCAGCCAGGGTCTTTCCGGTACTTTGTTGCCAAAGATTTTCAGTCGCGCGGTCATACATAATCATGTTGCTCTCAAGTAGGCTCCCGCTCACACCAAACGTACTCACGGTTCCGTCAGGCAGGGTACGATTAAAGACAATGGCACTACCACAGAGTGGGCAGAAAGTAATAGCAACCGGCGTTCCTTCAAATTCGTCATTCACAATTTCGTGCCAGGTGAGAATGTTATATGGGTATACTCTTGTTTCATTTTCACCAACGAGCACAATTGCCTGCACACTATCTGGTCGATCAAAGTCATTGAGTGGAATAAACGTTGGTTCATCAATCGCTGGAATGCCATCTTTTGCTGGTCCACCGGATAGAGCTGCCTCGAGCTTCGAATCAGCTTTACTAAAATCTGTATTTGGGAACGATCGCGCGAGGGAGCGAGGTACATCAATACTTGGTTCTCCAATTGGTGCTGTTGCTCGTGCAGAGGTTACTGATTGATTCTCCTTTGGTTTATCAGCTTGTTCAAGAAGCTGTTGCTCAAAATCGAGTACTCCGTCAATGTATCCTTGGTCCAGTACCCACGTTTCAACCTTCTTATCAAAACCAGTGATAATAAAAAGTCCGACAATCAAAAATAGTAGCCCCATCCCTCGCTTCAGCCAACTGCGACTATCGGCAGCAAACTGGAGTTTACTAGTGAGTCGTTGGCCCAAGACAGCTATAAGAGCGAGTACCAAGACAAGACCAGCTATATACGCCAGCAGATAGACAGTACCTAAGAGAAAGCTTGCTGGAAGTACGGTCGCGAGAATTACGAAGTACGTAGGACTACAAGAAGAAAACACTGGTCCAAGTGCTGCTCCGATCATTACATCACCCCAGACACTCTTCTTTTGGTAGCCAGCGCCGACGATTTTGTTAGCACTAGCACTTGTCTTCTGCGTAAAGGGCATCGCTTCCCAGAGTTGCGGAAAGACGAGTACGAGCCCAAATGCTACCAAAATACCGCCAGAGATATACCCCCACACGAATTGTGGTATGGCAATAAAGGCTGTTGAAGCTTTTAGTAGGTATGTGAAGAGTAGAATCGAGAGCGCTAGTGAACCAATGACAATAAAGGGCGTCGCTTTGCTTCGTGCCCCAACACTACTCCCCACCACAACCGGCAATAGTGGCAAGATACATGGTGCCAGAACCGTCAGTACACCAGCGATGAAAGAAACGAGGAGAAGTGCCATAGGCTAGATGGTAGCGAGGACTCCCTCGAGGGTTAGTGGGTGGCTAATACTACTTTCTGCTTCGCCAGAAGCACTGATTTCAATAATCGAATGCTGAGTGGTGACCCCGTACTTACGCTTAAGATCTGTTGCGGTGTCGTAGTCGGTTTTATATATCTCAACACCAAGCGGAATCTTGTCTATGTTTGCAACAATATCAGCATCAAGTGCCTTGCAACTTGGACACCACGTCGCGTGAAAGAAAAGAAGGATATGCTCCGCTTCACTTTGAGCAATAACATTTGGATCATAGGCTGCGTACACACCAGGAGTGGTATCTGTGGTTGTTTCCGACTCAACTGACTCAGCTTGGTTATCACCATTACTATTCTCAGTCACAGCAATCTCTTCAGTTGTGTCCACTTCGACAACAGTATCCTCTGGAGTTACAGTTGTTTCTGACGTAACTGGCGTGGCTTCATCATTTGTATTTGTTACTAGGTAGCCAACTCCAAAAATGAGAGCGATGACTCCGATAACAATTGGTACAGTTTGCATACGATAAAATAAATTATGAAATTTCTAACAACTTCTTTAAGGTCGCCTCATCGAACCCCACTACCACTTCGCCGTCAATATCAATGACTGGCACACCCATTTGTCCTGACTTTTCAACTGCCTCGGTGACAGCGGTGGTGTCGGTCGCTACATCTCGATCCGTGAATGCAATATTGTGCTTTGTGAAGAACTCTTTTGCCGCGTGACAGTGGTGGCAGGTTGGTGAAGAATAAATAGTGACTGATTTCATAGTGTTACATGATTAACTTAATAAGCGCCTTTACCTTTGGATGACTTAGAAGTGGTTTGTAGCAGATTGTTTGACCCATCCGCTCGCTCTCCACGAGTCCAGACATCTCAAGGATGCGCAAGTGTTGTGATGTTGCTGACATTGAAATGCCGACAATTTTCGAGAGATCACTCACACAGAGTTCCTTGACCTCAAGTAGCGTCTTCATCATGCGATAGCGATTCCAGTCGCCGAGAAGCCGAAACGCATCACAGAGCGCCAGCTCTTCTTGCGTTGGTTCAATCTTTTTTTGTACGGTTTTGATTTGTGTTTCTGACAACATAGATTTATTATTTGCGTGATTACTAAAATAATACCATAGACCTATCTTTCCTCAAGTACAATAAACTTAATACGGTCGCAGAGTAATGTATTTATAAGTATATTTTATATTATGAAAAAAAATTCACTTGATGTTCTTGTTCTTGGTGCTGGGACCGCAGCCACAAATGCAGCTCGCAGTGCTTTGAGAGCAGGCGCTAAGCGTGTACATATCGTACACATGACTGAACTTATCAATACCTGTGTCGAAGAGGGATGTATGCCAAGCAAGAGCGTATTAGCAGGAGGTCACGCAAAGGAACCTTTATCTGTAATAGAAACTACCCGAAATGCACACATCATTCGTCTACGTAAAGCATTGAGTGAAGGTTTTAATGATTCAGGTTTTTCAATTTCAGAAGGCGTTGCAATGTTCATCTCTCCACACGAAGTGAGAGTACTCAATAAAGGCGAAGGGACGACCTATTTAGCGAATAAAATTATAATCGCTACTGGATCCACACCGTTTGTACCATCAATCCCTGGGATAGATGTCTCACATGAGCGAGTTCTTCTCAGTGATGAAGTGGTAAGTGAGCGGGCACATTTTGAGATATCTCCAGTTTCGGTCCTAGTAGTGGGGGCTGGTCCAATCGGTTTGGAATTAGCGACTTTTTTTCACGATATTAGTGCACATGTAGACGTGCTAAACCGGACCGATACGCTTTTGCCAGCGATGGATCCTGAATTTGGATTGGAGCGACTGCGAGCTAGTCAAGACAAGTATAGTTTCCCAATTCATCAGTCTGCAAACTTATTGCGTGCGACACCGCATAATGATGGCGTGACCTGTGTAATTGATATTGCTGGAGAAAAAATCGAGCGCGACTACGATTATGTACTTGTGGCTACTGGCCGTAAACCACGGATTACTGAACTCAATCTCGAGGCCGCTGGGGTAAAGCTTAATGATAATGGTGGTATTGTACATGACGATACTATGCGAACATCGGTGCCACATATTTTTGTGGCTGGTGATGTCACTGGCCACCACCAAATTCTACACTTTGCAGCTGAGATGGGAAAAATCGCTGGTATGAATGCAGTCTCAGACGGGCTGGAAAAAATGAATTACGATCAACATATGCTGGCCATTTCGTTTGACCAGTTTCCATCAGCGTTCATTGGTCTCACTGAAACCGAAGCAAAAAAGCGTGGTATTGATGTGGTGACCTCGACCAGACATTTCAACAGCATTGGTCTAGGTATTCTAAAGCGACAAGAATACGGTCTATGGAAATTGGTTGTTGAAGCAAACACGGGCAAGGTGCTCGGGTCACAAGTGCTCGGACCTGCTGTAGCTGGTGAACTTGTACAACTGCTAGTCCCTGTCATTTATAATGGAAACACTGCTGATGATATCCTATCGATGACTTGGTATCACCCGACCTTCGCTGAGATCCTCTATTCACTCGCAAGAGACATTTGCAGACACGAAAACGTGTACTGTCCCGGTAGCTAATGCAGTGTATGAAATACGGTAAATTATTGCGGTGGATTGTTCGAGTTTTAGTTTGTTTAGTTGTAATTATTGTACTGTTCGGATTACTGGCACATACTCTATTATTTACCGACAAGAAGGAACTCTCTTTGCGTAGTGCAGAGCTCATACGTGTAGCCACCTACAATGTTCACTACATTGCAGCAAATCGCACAGATGGTAGGTGGTCACTAACAGACTGGGAAGATCGCAAGGAACCTCTGTCTCGAGCCGTCGACGAACTTGACGCAGATGTTATCGGTTTTCAAGAAATGGAAACCTTTCACTGGCCAGAGGGTGGCGATGAAAACCTCACGCTTGATTGGTTACTTACCAATCATCCAGAATACACCGCTGGTGCTATTGGTGATCCTAATGATTTTCCTTCAACACAACCAATCTTTTATCGACATGATCGATTTAACCTCATCAATCAAGGTTGGTTTTTCTTTTCTAAAACACCTGATGTGATTTACTCACGGACTTTCAACGGTTCTTTCCCGGCTTTTGCGTCGTGGATAGAACTTGAAGAAATCGAGACTAAAAAAATCTTTAAGGTGGTCAACATTCATACTGATTTCTCTAGTTACAGTAATCGTCGCCAGTCACTCGAGCTCGTAGCGACCCGAGTAACTCCTTGGCTTGATGCTGGTGAAGCGGTATTAGTGATTGGCGACTTCAATGCATGGCGAGAGTCACGTTTACATGAGATAATTAAAGATACTGGATTATACTTTGTACCTCTCACAGTCAGTACATATCATTTTAATCATGGGCTTCACCTTATGCCGGCGATAGACCATGTGGCGTATTCAATGCACTTTGACCCTGCCGTAGCTCCAGTTGTTTTGCAAAAAAAGTTTCTGGGTAAATGGCCAACTGATCACCATCCAGTAATTGTTGATTTTCTTTTCCGCTAAAATAAATATAGTAGCGTACGCCACTCGATATGAGACACTTTTTACAAAGCCAAAAAACTTCTTTGTTGCTTGTTGGGGTAGTTGTGACGCTGTTTGTGGGGGCTACTGTTTTAGCTCAAACATATTCAGAGAATTTGGAAGATTATCTGGCCGTTGCTGGCTGGCGGGGTATGCTTGTATACATTATGGTGACTGCTCTCGGAACCGTGTTGGCACCAATATCAACTGTCCCGCTGATACCAATCGTCGCACAATCGTGGGGCTGGATACTAACTGGCACCCTATCCGTGCTTGGTTGGGTCATCGGTTCACAAATCGCTTTTCTCTTAGCTCGACAATATGGAGTGCACTTCGTTAGTCGATTCGTCTCACTTGAGAAAATTAAAAAATTTGAAGCTTCGTTCTCATCAGAACACATTTTCTGGACGGTTGTACTTCTGAGACTGATTGTGCCGGTCGATGTTCTTTCCTATGCGCTTGGTCTCTTTTCTACCATGTCCGTTCGTTCTTACTTGTTTGCGACACTGATTGGAGTGACACCCTTTGCGTTCATATTTTCTTACACCGGTACGTTAGCACCTGGTCTCCAGATCATAGTTGTACTAGAACTCTTATTTTTTCTTTTAATAGTCTATTACATCCGAAATCGATTTAGTAAATAGTTGTGCAAACATTCAATTGTATATCCTAGTTTCTGGCAGGCCCCTATATGCATTGATGTGAGTTACGGTAATGATACGTAACGTTGTATGACTATTCGACAAGCATAAGCTCTATGACTCGTTCTCTGAAAAAGATTTTGTCAGGGAAATCTATATTGAGATGCTGATGATACAACGAAGGAGGGACACTAATATCGCCCAGATAGAGGGCACCTAGGTTAGATTGTGCGGTAGCTAAAAGAAACCCTGATTTAGGTAAGGCTAATGTCATCGTTGCATCAGCTTTAATGCAGGGATTCTGAGGCTGACCAGTCGTAACATCAAGGCCAGATGGTGTATCAAGCGACACAATTGGCGTGGCATTCGTATTGGTCGCTTTGATGATGGCAGCATAGGATCCGGTTGGATCACCATTGAGACTATAGCCAAGCAGACAGTCGAGTATGAGGTCACATTGTGGGAGAGTGACTACCGCTTCGATAGTGTAGCCCATCGCTTCTATAATTGAAGCCTGGTGTGCAGTCATTGGCTTAAAAGTAGATCTTGGTACTGCTGAGATGACATGAACTGTGTGGCCACGATTAAGGAGATGTCTGGCTGCCACTAAACCGCCACCGCCATTTCCTCCCGAACCGATCAAAATAACAACCGTATGAACGTGATTTGTGTGTCCTCGTGATCGTAAAAATGACTCAGTAAAATCTGCTAAATTTCGCCCTGCATTCTCCATCATTTGAGGTAGCTCGATGTGGTAGTTGTCTATCATGAGCGTATCTATTAACTTCATTTCTTCAGCAGATACAGTTGGTAGCTCGAGATTTTTAGAACTTATTATTCGCATAAGAAAGTAATGATAGTATATATTAATAATTAAGCATGTGCTGAAGTATCAAACTGTACCACATGTTGAAATATAGTGATAAAAGCTTTTTATATATAAATACACATACATGACCACTTGTTTTGAAACGCTACCTCCTGATTTTGACTATGAAGCCGAGATTGAAAAACGGTTAGCTAATGTTCGCCGTCTGCAGGCTCCGTCAGGACTTTTTATGGCCTCAGCACCAGATGTTACCACTGGGTATAACAAAGCCTGGCTTCGAGATAATTACTTCATGACATTAGGGTTTCAGATTTGTGGTGAGTGGCAGCCGGTGCAAGCAGCTGGTAAAGGACTCCTTAAGATATTGTGTAAACATCACGAAAAGATTAAATGGGCTATTCAGAATGAACCGCAAGAAGCGTGGCAATTTATCCACGCTCGCTACCATCCAGTGACTCTGGAGGAGTTCCATGAACCGTGGGGCAATAAGCAAAATGATGCGGTAGGTGAAGTTCTTCACCTCCTCGCTACTTGTGAAAATTCACCTCACACGGTGATTGAAACTGATCGTGAGCGCGAGATGATACAATTACTAGTCGATTATCTTAATAACATCCGATACTGGGAATCGCCTGACTCAGGAATTTGGGAAGAAGATCAAGAATTACACGCTTCATCAATTGGTGCGTGTGTGGCAGGACTCAAAGCAGCTGCTGGACTTTCCTATGTCACGATGCCTGAGGACCTGATAACCAATGGTGAAACTGCACTGCAGGCACTCTTGCCGCGGGAATCTGCTCGTAAATTCACCGACCTCGCATTGTTGTCGCTACAGTACCCTTTCAAAGTTATAAATCAAACAACTTGTTCTGAGATTGTCGGCAATGTTGAGTACTACAACTTGCGCGATCGGGGTGTTATTCGTTACCGTGGTGATCGGTACTACAATGCGAACGGGGACGGTGTGAGCGAAGAGGCAGAGTGGACCATGGGTTTACCGTGGTTATCTATCATTTACGCTGAGCTTGGCATGCTGCCAGAGGCTGAACATTATCTTGCGCGCGCGTTAGCTGCTAAAGATCAACAAGATAATTTACCGGAACTCTATTACGCTCACTCAGATCGACCAAATGAAAATTCGCCACTCGGGTGGGCAGAAAGTCTCTTAGCGGTAGCCCTAAAGAAAGTTTTTAATTTAAAAAAAACCCCATAACAAGCTCTTGACTGAGCTTTTAGCTTTAATCACAGTAACTCCCTATCGGGACAGAGATGTGTGCTGTATAGTATTTAAGTATTTACGCAATTAAAGAACTTACTGATAATCTATTTACCTATGTCCCAGTACTCCATGCAAGAAATTGATCACAAGAGTATCAATACCATCAGAATGTTAGCAGTTGATGCGGTTGAAAAGGCTAATTCCGGACATCCTGGACTGCCGCTTGGTGCTGCGCCAGCAGCGTACGCACTATGGCAGTATTTTTATACACACAATCCTAAAAATCCAACCTGGCTAAATCGTGACCGTTTTGTGCTCTCTGCTGGACATGGTTCGATGTTACACTACGCGCTCCTGCATCTTTCTGGGTATAATGTTTCACTTGAAGACTTGAAGCAATTTCGCCAGTGGGGTAGCAAAACCCCTGGTCACCCTGAGTACGGACACACGCCAGGCATTGAGACAACGACTGGTCCGCTCGGACAAGGCTTCGCGACTAGTGTCGGTATGGCAATGGCAGAGCGGTTTTTGGAACAAACCTTCAATACCGATAGACATACACTATTTGATTATCACGTGTACGGCATCGCCTCTGATGGTGACTTAATGGAGGGAGTGGCGGCTGAAGCTGCGTCGATTGCGGGCAACCTACAGCTTGGAAAACTGATCTATCTTTACGATAGCAACCGCATTTCTATTGAAGGTTCGACCGATTTAGCTTTTACCGAAGATGTGGCTAAACGTTTTGAAGCGTATAAATGGCAGGTCTTACAAGTGGAAGACGGAAACGATGCGACAGCAGTTGCTGAAGCAATTGCAGTCGCTAAGGCAGACTCACGACCATCACTCATTATTGTCCATTCGCATATCGGGTTTGGTTCACCAAAACAAGACAGTGAGGCAGTGCATGGCTCACCGCTTGGTGCTGAAGCTCGGAAAGCCACACGTGAATTCTATAGTTGGCCAGATGAAGATTTTCATGTTTCGAGCGATGTGCGCTCTCATATGGCCGAAGCGGTAGCACGAGGTGAACAATTCGAAGCTGTATGGCACGAGGTCTGGAATGCGTATCAAAATGACGAGCCAGAAAAAGCCGCGCTCATACAAACGCTTCAGGCTGGCAATCTGCCAGAAGGATGGGACACTGCTTTGCCTGAATTTGACCCTGCAGACTATGAAAAAGGTATCGCCACTCGCAGTGCATCAGAAGCAGTCATGCAGGCGCTAGCTGCAACTCTGCCAACCTTTATGGGTGGTTCTGCCGACTTGGCTTCATCTAATAAAACCTTCTTAAAAGGTCTGGGAGAATGGACCGGACTCCAACAAGACGAAGTCGGACGCAATCAACACTATGGCATTCGCGAACACGCGATGGCGGCTATCACTAACGGTATTACACTCTCCGGCTTGGTCATCCCGTTTGCAGCCACTTTCTTTATCTTTTCAGATTACGCGCGTGGGGCAATGCGTCTCTCAGCCCTCATGGGTGTTCGTTCAATTTTTGTATTGACTCACGATTCAATTGGACAAGGTGAAGATGGTGCTACTCACCAACCAGTCGAACATCTCGCCAGTTTTCGAGCGATGCCGAATATGCGCGTCTGGCGTCCAGCTGATGCTAACGAAACGAAAGAGGCATGGCGACAATCAATCCTTCGTACTGACGGCCCATCACTTTTGGTACTTTCACGACAGAACCTGCCCGTGATTGACCGCGCACAGTACGTTGCTGCTGACGGGCTGGCACGTGGTGCGTATGTACTCAATCCAGATGTCACTGATCCGCAGGCGATATTGATTGCCACCGGATCAGAGGTCTCACTCGCACTCGACACTGCAACTGAATTAGCAAGTGAAGAAATTGCAGTACGCGTCGTGAGTATGCCGAGCTTCGAACTCTTTAGTGAACAAGATCAGTCGTACCAAGATGAAGTACTACCGCCACACATCACCGCTCGCGTGGTCGTCGAAGCTGGTAGTCGGTTTGGGTGGGAACGGTTTGTTGGTCAACACGGTGGTTTTGTAACTATCGACACCTTTGGTGCATCAGCACCTGGTGATGTGCTGATGCATGAGTATGGATTCACCGTTTCTGCAGTAAAGTCAGAAGTGATTCGTGTTGTTAATAATTAACATTCATAATTTTATATGAAAAACGTACTTCTTATTTCAGGTTCACTTAGAAAAAAATCATTCAATTCTGGATTATTACGAGCATTTGCTGATACGCTAACCGGTGATGCTTCTGTCTCTTGGGCTGATGTCAATCTCCCACTTTTCAATGAAGATCTTGAGGCAGAATTTCCTTTAGCGGCTGAAAGATTACGCGAACAAGTACTAGCGGCAGATGCAATAGTTATCGCAACGCCAGAATATAATCGTGGTATGTCTGGCGCTCTTAAAAATGCTATTGACTGGGCCTCAAGACCATACGGGCAAAACGCGTGGCAAGGCAAGCGAGTGCTCGTGGCAGCTACGTCACCAGGCGGAATTTCCGGCGCACTGGCAGTGTATCAAGTCAAACAATCACTACTTCACCTCAACGCCGAGGTGATTGGACAACCAGAATTTATGGTTGGGCACGCCGGTGATAAGTTCGACGCTGAGGGCAACCTCACTGATGAGTCCACTAAAGACTTTGTTACAAAAGCAATTGAAACGCTACTAACATAACGTAAATGCCATGAGTTACAACACTGATCAGTTGCCACGAGACTATAAGAAAGCTTTCAAAGATGCTGATATCCGCGGTATCTATCCAACTGAAATAAACGAGACAGTGGCGTATCGTGTCGCGCGAGCGTTTGTGGATGAGTTTGGCTGGAAGGAAGTTTTGGTGGCACGAGACATGCGACTTTCTTCTCCAACACTTCGTAGAGCTTTTGTTGCTGGTATCCGTGATGCTGGAGCCACCGCTGTTGATATCAGCATTATAGACACACCCGGTTTGTATTTTGCCTCAGGGTCACTAAACCTTCCCGGTGTGGTCATTACGGCTTCGCACAATCCAGCTGAATATAATGGTCTTAAGCTGGTGGCCCCCGGAGCAATACCACTGACGAACAAAACTGGTTTGGGAGCCATCAAGAAACGAATTACTGCTAATACCTTCAAAGCTCCCAAGACCCGCGGTGCACTCCAGAAACAATCCCTGCAGCAAAAGTATGTTTCGTATATACAAGAAAAATCTACTTTTACCAGCGCGCGACCTCTCAAGGTGCTTGTAGATGCAGGCAATGGCACCGCTGGCCCACTGGTGCAAAAACTCTGTCATTCACTCCCAATTGATATCACCCCGCTGTTTTTTGAACTCGATGGCACTTTTCCGAACCGTGAGTCTAATCCGACCCTCGCCAAAAATCAAAAAGCGATTAAAGCAGCTCTCAAACAAGGTAACTTTGATTTTGGTGTTGCTTTTGATGGCGATGCCGATCGTGTCGCTTTCTTTGATGAGAAAGGTAACTACATGAATAGCTCGTTTATTGGTGCGTTGATTGCGGCTCATTTACTCAAGCAGTTCCCGAATTCAAAACATGTCTACACAGTGTTCACCAGTCGTGCCTACGAAGAGACCATCACAAAAAATGGTGGCACAGCTCTGAAGGCGCGCGTCGGTCACGCCTTTATTAAAGAACTGATGCGCAAAAAAGACGCTATCTTCGGTTGCGAACATTCAGCGCACTTCTACTTCAAAGACAATTACTACACCGACTCGGGTATTCTTACTTTCTTGTTTGTGGCAGCAGCTTTTGCTGAGCAGGTAGCCGACGAAAAACCCTTCTCTCACTTTATCAAGCCGTATGCACAGTACTTCCAAACTGAGGAGGTGCTCGTTGGAGTAAGAGACAAAGACCAAGCACTTCAGAATATTACTACCCAGTACGAAACTGAAAACCCAGAGAGTATTACCCACTTTGACGGTGTGACGGTTCGTTTTTCTGAGTATTGGTTTGTCGTGAAGAAAAGCGTGACTGAGGATGCTTTGAAATTTATCGTTGAATCACCCAAAAAAGCCCTTGCGCTTCAAAAACAGAAAGAAATACTTGAGCAATTGCGTAATTACTAAAATAATAGTGTATACTATTGTTTATTACCGTAACCTTCACAACATATGATAAACTACATACAAGAAGACAAGAATATCTGTATTGACTGCCGAACAAGACTTTCAAATATTCTTAAGCCCGAAAACTATTCTGACGCCGAAATTCACCTTTTAGATAAACCAAAGCGAATGGTTTCGTTTACAGTACCACTCAAAATGGATTCAGGAGAAGTGCGTGGCTTTAATGCCTATCGAGTGCTGTATAGCGATGCACGTGGTCCAGGCAAAGGTGGTATTCGCTTTCATCATGAAGTGGATCTTGAGGAGGTGAAGAATCTCGCTTTTTTAATGGCGCTCAAGTGTGCGTTAGTAGAAATACCGTTTGGTGGCGCCAAGGGTGGCATTGAGGTCGATCCACGCCAACTGTCGGCTGGTGAGATTGAACGGTTGGCGCGTAGCTTTATCCAGGAGCTCCACCCGTTTATCGGCGACCGGATTGACGTACCAGCACCTGACGTGAACACGAATGCAACCATTATGGGCTATATGGTTGATGAGTACGCCAAGCTAAAAGGTCAATTCATACCAGGTGTTATCACAGGCAAGCCCCTCGCACTTGGAGGTTCTAAGGGTCGTAACGAAGCTACGTCTCTTGGTGGAGCACATGTGCTTAAAACCTACTTCAACCATCGTGGCGAGACGCTTGAAGGCAAAACGATTGCAGTACAGGGCTTTGGAAATGTCGGGGCCAATATAGCGCGTATTCTCCACGAGTGGGGAGCAAAAATCGTTGCGGTAAGTGATGCCGAAACTGCTTTTTATGCTGAAGAGGGGCTCGATATACCAACTATCCTCGAAGCTGCTAACAATGGTGGCCTGAAGCAGGTTTCTGGTGTCACAACTATCACTAATGATGAACTTCTGACAGCTGCTGTTGACGTGCTGATTCCAGCAGCAATTTCACACCAAATTACTGCTCAAAATGCAAAATTGATCAAAGCTAAAACAATCCTTGAAATGGCAAACGACCCAGTGACCGTTGACGCAGACCCAATGCTCAGAGATCAAGGGATCGTGGTTATTCCAGACATCATGGCCAACGCCGGCGGTGTGATGGTGAGCTACTTTGAGTGGGTGCAGAATAGCAGTAACGATTATTGGTCACTTGAGCGTGTGTACGGTGAACTTGAAGAACGTATTACCTTGGCATTTGGTCGTGTGCTTGATGCTGCTGATGATACTTATCTTTCACTACGCACGGACAGTTACCGTTTGGCTATTGATCGAATTATTGAAGCAGAACGAGTACGCGGACGGCTTAGTATATAATTATAATAATTAAAAGCTAATCAAAAATTATGAGTAAACCAGAAAACATGCATACGAAAATATTCCTCGATAGTGGCGACCCAACTGACACAAAGGCCTTGATAGACTCACTAGGGTTCCTGGATGGACAAACTACAAATCCAAGTTTGGTTGCCAAGAACCCAGTATTTGCTGCCTGTAAAGAGAAGCCAGAGGGCTGTACTAATGATGATCTTTGGACCGCATATCGTACTATTGTGACTGAAATTTCTCCCCTCGTTCCCGAATCAGTCTCAATTGAGGTCTACGCCGACAAAGATACAACGGCTACAGAAATGATTGAGAAAGGACGTGAGCTGAATGGCTGGATACCAAATGCGCACGTAAAGCTTCCAATTAATACAGCTGGCTTGGAGGCTGCTGAGGCGCTCACTCGTGAGGGTATTCGGGTGAATATGACACTTTGTTTTACGCAAGCACAGGCAGCTGCGGTCTATGCAGCTACCCGTGGTGCTAAGCCTGGTGAGGTTTACCTCTCACCTTTTGTGGGTCGTCTCGACGATCGTGGTGAGGATGGAATGAGTTTTATTAAAAATGTTATTGAAATGTTTAAAGACTCTGATGGTCACGTACAGCCGCTCGTAGCTAGTGTACGTTCACTCGACCATTTTCTCTATTCATTACAGCTTGGTGCACCGCTCATTACTGCTTCAGCCAAGATTCTGCGGGAATGGGGTGAGGCTGGACAGCCAGTACCTGATACAGGTTATCACTACGACGCTGGAAAGCTAACTCCTCTTACTTACAATGAGTATGATCTGACGGCGGACTGGCACACCTTCGATTTGTCCCACCCTCTGACTGAGACCGGCATTGCTCGATTTGCAGCGGATTGGAACGCCGTGCTAATCAAAAGCAAATAGAACCGTATGGATATTGCATTTATCGGATTTATCGGCCGTATCATTGGTGCATTTGGGGCTATTTTGGTTGCTCGCACTGCCCTGCGAGTCCACCATCGGGTATGGAAAGAACATAAGATTGACCGACATGTGTTTGAAGAAATGCACCATGAGCAGCGATATGGTTTTATTGGGATATCAGCCATGATTCTTGGCTTAGTGATTGATATGGTCGCATACGTTTTAATTGAATTTTAATTATTTAACTACATGAGATTACGATTTGATGATGCAAAAACATATGACCTTCACGAAGCACTTCGCTCCGCTGAAGGGCTTGCGGAATATGTGTCTGAAGTAAATAATGTCGCCGACAGCGGCAGCTATGATGCGCCTGAAGCCTCGGTGAACTTAGCGGTTGATGCTGAATTGCGTAACCGTGTAAAAGCGGTGGTGGCAAAAAAAGTTACGTCGGAACTCAAGTACATTTTTGTTATCGGCATCGGCGGTTCCAACTTGGGCACAAAGGCGGTGTACGATGCATTGTATGGGTATCGAGATCTAGAACCAGAAACCAGACCTCGACTTGTGTTTTTAGATACTACGAACGTCACTATCTTACGTTTTTACACTGAGTCAATACTGTCTACACTTTCAAATGTCAATGAGCTATTAATCGTGTCTATTAGCAAGTCCGGAGGTACCACTGAAACAATTGTCAATACTGAAATTTTCGTTGCTGCTGCTAAAAAGCGTTGGAAAACTATCTTGGAGCGATTGGTTGTTATAACCGATGATGGTTCTGCATTTGCGCAGGCAGCATATGAACAACATGTGACATATCTCACCATTCCGAAACAGGTGGGCGGACGTTACTCTGTTTTGTCCGCAGTCGGTCTCTTTCCACTGTGCGCGCTTGGGGTCGACATTGATGCGTTACATCAAGGTGCGAGTGATATCCGCTCTTACTGCCTTAATGATGATTTGGCTCATAATCCGGCTGCTCAGAGTGCGGCAGTAGTGGCATATCATCACCAAAGCGGAAAAATCATCAGTGATACGTTTGTATTCAACAGTGAACTCGAGTCATTGGGTAAGTGGTACCGCCAGCTACTAGGCGAAAGTATTGGGAAAGAACACGATGTCGATGGGAACCAGGTATTTACAGGTATTACACCGACAGTCTCTGTTGGCTCTACAGACCTACATTCAGTCGGTCAACTCTATCTGGGAGGACCAAAAGATAAGTTGACGACCTTTGTATACAGCACAGATGAATCACAAAAACTGCTGGTACCGAACGAGCGGACTTTTTCTTCGGTGGTAGAGATGGTAAATGGCAAGACTACCAATGATGTGATGAGTGCAATTCTAGAAGGAGTAAAAATTGCCTACAATAAGCAACAAGTGCCATTTATGAGTGTAGAATTGGCAAGCATTACTCCATATGAGATTGGTGCCTTTATGCAATTTAAGATGATGGAAATGATGTATCTCGGCAAACTATTAAATGTCAATCCGTTTGATCAGCCGAACGTGGAGTCGTATAAGCTCGAAACAAAACGTATACTGGAAAAATAATCCTATTTTATGAAAGACACAATTCACAACAGACCAACATCCATAATCATATTTGGCGGCACTGGCGACTTAGCAAAAACCAAATTATTTCCCGCGTTACTCGACCTCTATGTTGCTGGTCAACTACCTGAACGATTTGGCATTGTCGGTCTTTCTCGCAAGGAACTTTCTGATGAGGAGTATCAGCAGTTCGTGTTTGAAAGCATTGGTGCTAAGGGACACAACCATGATGAATCAGAGGCGAAAGCGTTTTGCTCAAGGATACGCTATGTCGCAGGTAGTTTTGATGAACCGGAAGCGTATGAACGAGTAAAGACCACACTCAAACAAGTCGATAACGAAATTGGACAATGCACAAACAAACTCTTCTATCTCGCTGTGCCACCGCAGTACTATGAAGTTATCTTTGAGCAACTTCATGCCAGCGATGCGTTGGCGCTTTGCAATGGGGTTGATTCATGGGCGAGGCTACTGGTTGAGAAGCCATTTGGTCGTGACCTTACAACCGCACAAGCACTTGAGAAAAAACTCTGTTCACTTTTTAAAGACGAACAGATTTATCGAATCGACCATTATCTGGCAAAAGACGCGATTGAAAACATTATTGCCTTGCGGTTTGTAAATACTGTTTTGGCTGATTCATGGGATGCTTCGGCCATTGAATCAATTCATATCAAACTGCTTGAGACGAAAGATGTGTCGAATCGTGGTTCATTCTATGACACCATCGGTACACTGCGTGACGTTGGACAAAACCATATGTTGCAGATATTTGCACTTCTCACCATGCCACCGGCTGACATTCATGACCCGCAAGCGATACGAGTCGCTCGGGCTGAAGCCCTGCGACAACTTATCAAGCACACTCCACTTTCGGTGACACGTGGTCAGTATGAGGGATATGCAGACACTCACGGCGTGACTGATGGTAGTGAGACTGAGACCTACTTCAAACTCTCATTTGGCGTAGACGAGGGAGTGTGGCAAGGAACTACCTTCACACTAGAAGCCGGGAAAGCACTTAATGAACATGTAAACGAAGCAGTGATTACCTTTAAACCACGAAATTTATGTAGTTGTGCAGCCGAATCTGGACCACATGAGCATCGCAATGTGCTGCGTATCAAGTTTGCACCGGAGCAGCATATCTGCCTCTCCATGTGGACGAAGGCGCCCGGCTTTGTCTTTACGTTACATGAGCAAGAGTTAACACTTGTCTCGACTTCAAGTGAAGAGAGTGCGTCGCCCGAAGCGTATGAGCGTGTACTATTTGATTGTATTACTGGTGATCAGACAAGGTTTGTAAGTGGTGCTGAGGTAGAGTTAGCGTGGCAGTTTATTACACCTATCTTAGAACAATTTAATGAGTTACCCCTCCACACCTACGCACCGGGTTCTAAGGGGCCTGAAGAAATTATAAATACGTAAAAATATTATCTATGAAAAAAGAACTCGGATTTATCGGATTGGGACGAATGGGACTCAACATGGCTACCTTGCTCGTTGAAAAAGGCTATCGAGTAGTGGGTGTTGATCCAAGTGAAGCAGCGAGAACGATTGCACGAGATGCTGGGGTTGATGTAGTTGATTCGTATGCTGAAATGGCAAGCACACTACCGCCTGACCGATTGGTCTGGATCATGGTACCGAGTAAGTTCGTGGACAGCGTGCTTGATGAACTCACGCCACGTCTGAGCACCGGCGACACCATTATTGACGGCGGAAATAGTTTCTACCAAGACTCACTACGACGTCATCAAGCGCTCAAAGAAAAAGAATTGTTGTTTCTCGATACTGGTACCTCAGGCGGGATGAGTGGTGCTCGATACGGCGCTTCTATTATGGTCGGTGGTGAATTGGATGTATTTCAAAAACATGAGCACGTATTTGAAGCACTGGCTGCCAAGAATGGATATGCGCGCGTGGGTGGCCCCGGAGCCGGACACTTTGTGAAGATGATTCACAATGGTATTGAGTACGGCATGATGGGAGCGATTGCTGAAGGGGTCACTGTGCTTCATGAGCATCAAGATACATTTGGCATTGATTTAGGTGAGGTAATGAAACCATATGAGCACGAGAGCATTATTTCAAGCAAGCTAGTGTCATGGCTTCGAGAAGCCTATGAGGAGGGTCAGATCGAACTCATTAAGGGCGAGGTACCAACGGGTGAAACCGAGTCAGAAATGGAGCACGTCACTACAATCGGAGATGTGAAAGTGCTTAAGGCAGCATTGGAGCAACGCAAACAAACCAGAGAAAATCCATCATATCTCGGAAAGTTAGTGGCCGCTATGCGTAATCAGTTTGGTGGTCATAAGGTAATCAACAAAGAATAACCATGGACATTAAACATAGCCCAATACCTGCGGTAACAGCTGGCGAGGAACTGAGCGCGCTGTTAGAGCACTACAAAGACAAACCAACACTACTTTTACTTTCAGGTGGCTCTGCGCTCTCAATACTTGACCACGTTACTGAGACTGTACTTGGACCACAGCTGACCATCACCACGCTTGATGAACGGTTTTCTACTGATCCAGATGTTAACAACTTCACTCAGATCAAAACGACCGCATTTTATAGACGAGCAAAAGACCAAGAAGTGTCTATGATAGATACTTCTGTGATAGAAACAGACACTTTGGAAGAAGCTGGCAAACGATTTGAAGCAGCACTACGAGACTGGCGAAATGAGAATCTCGGTGGGGTTATAATTGCAACCATGGGTGTCGGAATTGATGGTCATACTGCTGGAATTTTCCCCAATGCATACAATGAGTATTTTTCAGGTGATGACTGGGTCGCTTCATATAAAGTACAAGAATCAATCAATCCGTATACAAAACGCATTACCGTTACGCCCCAGTTTCTACTCGAACACGTAACACACGCCATTGGTTTTATCGTAGGTGACGAAAAAAGATCAGTGCTCGATAACTTACAAAAAGATTCTTGCTCTCATGGAGAAATACCTGCCTGTGTCATGAGAGAAATGAAGTCTGTGACAATTATTACTAGCTTAAAATGACTTAAAATATAAGTTTTTATAAGTGTGACAGTGACCTGTCCCAAAAGCTAGATAATGCAAAAAGTGTCACTTTTGTCACTTTTTGATTCTCTCGAGAAGGGTCGTTAACGATTTACTTCGGATACAAACGAAAACCAGTCGGTGCCCCTGCACTCATAATGACATCAATACTATTCTCTTTGTGTACATACGAAACCAAGACGTTTGTAACGATGACCTGCCCCGCTGACATCATGGGATCTTACTTTTCAACCATTGCAAATTTTTTCGTTATGCTTTTAGCGTTTGGAATACCAGGGATTATCTGGCTCATCATTGCGGTAACGATATGGGTGGTTAGCATCTATCACCTGTTCAAATGGTATAGAGCGTGGCGTACCAGGCTGGATACTTAATGTCACGAAGTACCCTTATTCCGCACCGAACGTACTTTACATTGATAACAACCATGAATATAGATTTGGTATACTAAAAGCATGAATGTACCTGGCACAAGCGCGGACTTCCGACATACCCTCCCCCCTGATCTCAAGGCTCAATTAGCGTCTGATCAGACCGTGAAAGCACTATGGGAAAAGCTCACACCACTGGCACGAAATGAGTGGATTTGTTGGGTCACGATTGTCAAAAAGAAAGAGACGCGCGCTGAGCATATACAGCGACTGCGTGAGGATTTACGTAAAGGTAAACGTCGTCCGTGTTGTTGGCCTGGTTGTCCACACCGACGAGCGAATACCATGAAATATTTTAAGAAAAAATAATTGCCCGATATGAGTAGTGCGACTGCTTG
>Ga0100380_10001857_pt1 | contig 22906 bp, 17 predicted proteins | sample CryGeymeta201504_FD_80417 | JGI IMG/M metagenome (GOLD analysis project Ga0100380, IMG submission 80417) | Groundwater microbial communities from Crystal Geyser aquifers in Utah, USA - Crystal Geyser metaG 2015-04 | ecosystem: Environmental > Aquatic > Deep subsurface > Groundwater | place... | reverse complement strand
AGAGCGAACAGATAGAAAGAAAAAAAAAAAAAAATAGGTGGGGGCCCGATGCAAAGGGCCCCCGTGAGCGGGCCCCCCCCCCCCCCCGGTCACTCGTCTGTAGGAGCCTCCTATCTAAAGTGGGGCTACAATCTCAGTTCCTCATCAAGCAATTTGAATTACAGACTGCTGCTCTGGCTTTGTGCTTGTTCATGTATTGTTATTCCTACCATTGAATTGGCAGTCTTGCTTACTTGCTCAAAGGGTTTGGCTATTAGCACACAACAGTGGTACTGGTGGTATACTTTTCTTTTTTGTTATTGTTGCTTGCTGCTGGTTCTGCACCAACAGCCAGGTACAGTCGTACAGCGAGCAATTGTGTTGATGTGATATATTCCCATTCCAACAGGAAGAAAGGAACAAAATAGCTTGATCGAATTGCATGATTCTCACACCTTCACAGGTCACAAACAGCACTTCAGTAATCATATTATCATGATAATAATATCATTTGTTTTGCAAAAAGAAAAAATGAAACAAAATAAATACTGTACTCCGGAGTACATACTCCTCCTCTGCTAGCTAGTGTAGTCTACTACTTGTACTCCTCGTCAGAAAATGTAGCTAGAGCATTACTCTAGCTACTACTAGACTAGAGTAGCGCGAGTAGTCCAGTACTGAACGATGCTCCAGTAGTAAATTCATGAATGGGCGAAGCTCGGCAGGCTCAACTCGGAACGGCGATTTAATAACTTCACATTTTCTTTGGATTAGAAAAAAATATCAAAAAAGGTTTTTTTTTCACTCACTCCGCTGCTCACATCACCCTGAGGGAAATGAAATTAAAAAATACTCGAGCAACAAACTAGAGCAAGCCAGAATCAGCTTTCGATGAACATACCGTGGCACCCAAAATTGAAATCTACTCTGACACGAATGCACCCACAGACATGCTTTCAAAACCTCTCACTGCTGGGACACAACCTCCTTTGGCATCGTCTCCAGTTTTAAAAAATCTGTTTGATCAGACTTATGAAGAAAGATGGAGCAAAGAGAGTTTTCAGAAGGTCGTCCAGGCTTGGAAGTTAAAAACGGATGAACAGCAACGATTGATGGAATTAAAAGTGGCGGTGAAAGATGTCACGAGTTGGAAGAATAATCCACTAGATTTGGTACGCTTTATGCGGTCTCCAGGAAAATCGGTCGAAGATCGGTTACGAGAAATGATTGACTGGCGGGAAAAACAAGGAGCCGATCAATTGGTAGAGTTATACCGTCCTCACAGAGCGCTCCTCTGGTACATTCCCAGTGCCATCCTCAAGGGATTAGATAAAGACGGAGATCCTATTTACTTGGAAAGGGGTGGGGTCATGGACGGTGTCGGACTATTGCAACACTTTGACAAAAATGATATCATCAAGCATATCGTGTGGTTGCGAGAAATTGCCACCCGAGGGGATTATGTCCAAGAGTATGAGCAAAGGACTGGAAGAGCACCGGCGCAGGTTACCATTTTGTACGATATGCAGGGCATGTCCTCGCGGGATCTCAAGGCATTGCCTCTGTTCAAAGAAATTGTTACCATTAACCAGACTCGGTATTGTGGTCTAGCGAAACGCATAATTTTGTTACGAGCACCAGCTGCCTTTCAGGTTATATGGAACATTGCCAAACATTTTTGTAAGTTGGATATTTCCAATGGAGTTTGATATTCTATTTTAGGATCTCACATTTCACATTGCCAACGTTTCTACAACTCTGCTGTGTTTGCAGTTCCACCCGAGGGTCGCAAACTTATGATATTTACAGGGACCTCAAATTACCAAGAGATCCTTGACAAATATATTGACCGGGAAGTATTGCCACCCTGTATCTGCAAGGATGGTAAAGGGGGTGCTATTGATTGCATGCCACAAAACTACGGCGGTGGTCATATTCGCGGAAATAATGTTGAAAAGACGATTCCAGATGAACAGTGGATACAGGACCTGATGAATGGTGGTGCATGTCCCAAAGGTCATCGTTTTGGTTGCAAAGAGAATACAAAAACCAAACCATTTCCACCGCAAAAGCAACCAGAAAATCAAATCCCGCCTCGCCTTCCTCCTGTGTGTCTGTCAGAATATAGAAATGTCAAAATCATGAATATGCCTCAAGCTCAATGGCAGGATGAATTTGAAACAGTACTGGTTAATCAGTAATACTATATGCCAAGTACGATCGGAAAGAGTCTGTATTCGGTCAAAGCGGGATGACCACGCCGATCCTAAGCAAGCTGCTTGGCCCAAAAACTAAAGGAGAACGCAAAAGAGTTCACAATACATTGCATTGATTAACCTCCAAATTTAATTAGCTACTCAAAAATCTAAATGAGAATTTGAAAAACGTAATCGGGAGATGCTCCTTTCACATAAAGTCAGTAACAGTATCTTCGACTCTCGTGCGAACATTACTATTGAGCAGGATCTGATACTCTCAACAATTCTGGGCCTGCGCCACGACCCCGGGCTATGTAATAGCTAGAAAAAGACGCGACAACGCTCTCCACTCCAGCAGAGCCGTTATCGGGTTTCAGCGATTGTTCACCCAACTTGTGGCAAAGGGTGAATTTCCTTTGTGTTTGCAATAGTTTCCCAGTTGAGCGTCAATCAAGGATACAACTCCCTATCTGCCAACCTTCAATATGTTAGGTATTCCTCTTGCAGAATGCTTGGTGGCATTTGGCTTTCTAAGGTAGAAGATGGAACGAAGAAGACACTGTTTCCAACACCAAAAGATGGCATCTATTATTTTGAATTGAAAGAGTCTTCATCAAGGCGCACTGTACTAGTACACAAAAACAGCAAGGAATGTATAGTAGAATGCTCTTCGCATTCATTCGATACCTGAATAATACAACTGGCAAGCACACCAACAATTCCAGTCGAGAGACTGCTCCACTAAATAGATGTGCATAGTCTAGTAGTACTAGTACTAATGTGCTAGACCCCTACTCGAGTACCGAGTAGTACTCTATTGCGTACAAAAAAGAATTTGAGGTCACCGGGTGTTGTTGTCGCATCCTGTCACCTTCCGTCTTTAGCTTGCACCCAATAGACGACCAGGTCAGAACACAGAAAAAATTCGACTGGACTAGAGTCTAGCTACAGTAGTCTAGTAGTACCTTCAGACTAGTACTCTAGGTCTACTCGGAGTAGCTACTAGAATACTACTGTTACTGTCTACCAGTAGGACCCTACTACGTAGTAATACAGTGATAATTATTAAGACGTGTTATTTGAATGTTTGTCGGCATATTATTATTATTGCAAAATAATTTTCTACGTTTATCCTCTTTCTCGATCATTGCAAGAAAACAATAGCACAACAACTACACTGTACGTTCTTCCGAAAGCAGCATTCTTGGCAATGCAGCAGCAAAATCTTCGCCAAATAACCTAGATCTACCATGAATTTCGGTTCCAAAAATCTGCCTGCACTTCTCTGTCTGCGCATACTGATGATGGGATATTCTTTCACAAGAGCTCTGATTCTGGCCAGACCTTCCTTAAATAGAAACTCAGCCAGCACCCCATACATTGCTTCTCCATCGTGCCTATGGAGCAAACTGTCAGATGAGGAAGTAACTTTTGATAAGAATTCGTCTCTCACGTTTACTGCAGACTTGATCATCTCCTCTGACCCCCTGCCGGACAGGACCACGCAGCAAGAGGTCGCCGTCTTTCTTCTCCAACCCGAAATACGGAATCATCTCGTGAGTTCGGGCGGAACTCGACATGTGAGAGAGGTTCCTCGGGACACCGAGTTTGATGTCTTGTGGAATAAATGTTGCGATCGGGAGTATGGGGCTGAAAACAAACCAGAACCTGATGACACTATTTTGGTCGCTGACAATGTTATCCAGTTTCCAGGTTTGCAGCTGACAAATGAAGTCTACAATGGTGTTAAGCGTGTGGTCGATCCAAGCACGGGGCTGCCTACTTACAAATTTTTCTTGATCGGAGAAGAGCGATCTATCAGTGGTTTGCCTCCTGTTGTGTATATGTTTAACACACTCACCGGGGCCAACAAGAAAAAAAGCAATTCTCTGGAAACGCAAGCTGTGGCAATAAGCACGTTCAGGGTTACAAAGAACGGTGGAGGCAGCCTGCTATTTACATTTGAAGTAAGCTTTAGAATTGTGCTAGTATTTCCAGCCCTCCTGCTGAAGATACTTCCCTTATCAAAAGAAAAGACAGAATCACAGGGGAGCGCATCGGTATCCCACACGTTATCTAAATCCGTTGAAGATTCGATCAAGTCATTATACGACACCTTTTTGATACAAAACCCTCAAAGAAAGGCGAAAGAAGCTCAATCAGCTTCCGTTGATTGAATCCAGGGATTGATTCCAAGGGTTTCCCCCATGTAATGCACTAAACTGTACAGGAGTCCACAGCGGACTCCTATCTATGCACACAATTCTTGATATTTAATTTTGTATTATTTTTTATTCTTTCAGCCTTATCCTAAGATAGCCGTTTCTTCAAAGGAGCAAGGCGCAAACCAACTTTATCTTCAGCTGATCTGTTGCGCTTGTGCAATTTGCCTCTGGATTCATTCCGCTAGCACGACCCGCAGCAGCAGTCATTGTGAAACCGTTTATAATCGCATTCAAATCAAATTACACTTTCACCCAAAACACAGGCTTAATTTGCCGCAAAACTTCTATAAAATACATTCATGCTAGAGTGAAATTATGAAACTAGCTGCGTGCGCGTTTCTATCAACAGTGCGAGATTTTTATTGCTCGTTTGGGATCGCTGCTTAGGCATCGTCCAAGGCAACAACTCCTGGAAGCTGCTTTCCTTCCAAAAGTTCAAGGGAAGCACCTCCTCCGGTGGAGATGTGACTCATGTCGCTGGCGCGTCCGGATTGTTCAGTGGCGGCAACAGAGTCTCCTCCTCCAATGATGGTGACAGCTCCATTGTTCTTGGTGATATCGGCAAGGATGTTGATCAAGTCGAAGGTTCCGTGAGAGAACTTCTCAATCTCGAAGACTCCCATTGGTCCGTTCATAATGACAGTCTTGACATCCGCAAGAACTTCCTTCTGTTGGGCTGTAGTCTCTGGTCCATTATCTAGTCCCATCCATCCATCAGGGATTTCACTGGCCTTGACGACCTTGGTGTTGGCATCAGCGGAGAATTCGTCGGCCACGATGATGTCCACGGGGAGAAGGATCTTCTTTCCGAGCTTCTCGGCCTTGGCCAAAACTTCTTTGGCAGTTTCAACGAAATCGTCCTCAACAAGAGAGGTTCCGACGCCATATCCTTGGGCCTTCAAGAAAGTGAAGACCATGCCTCCTCCAATGATGACAATTTCGCACTTGTCAAGAAGAGCCTCGAGGACAGTGATCTTGGTGGAGACCTTGGATCCTCCAACAATGGCTGCCATGGGGCGTTCCCCGTTTTGGACAGCTCCGTCAAGATACTCAAGTTCCTTGGCAAGGAGGAATCCAGAGACAGAAGGCCGCAAGAATTTGGTGACTCCCTCGGTTGAGGCATGGGCACGATGGGCAGTACCGAAGGCATCGTTGACGAAAAGGTCAAATGGAGCAGCAAGCTTCTCAACAAATCCGGGTTCATTCTTTGTCTCTTCCTTGTAGTATCGAGTGTTCTCAAGCATAATGACATCTCCTTCCTTGGCAGCATCAACCATTTTCTTCACGTCATCACCAATGCAGTCAGGGGCGAGCTTGACTTCTTGTCCAAGCAATTCAGCCATGCGCTCAGCGCAAGGAGCAAGAGAGTATTTATCCTCTTTTCCATCAGGCCGCCCCAAATGGGAGCAGACAGTGACGATGGCACCCTTGGACTTCAGGTATTCAATGGTGGGGACAGACATGCGGATACGGGTATCATCGGTGATTTTCTTTCCATCCAGAGGAACGTTGACATCGCATCGGACCAAGACTTTCTTTCCCTTAAGTTCGGCATCCGAAAGGTCTTCGATGGACTTCTTGGCTTCAAGCTCGAAGTTAAAAGCGGGTCGAGCGGCGTTAAAGGCTGGTTTTAAAAGGGAAAAAATTAAATTAGATTTGGATCCAAAAATCTCAAATTCAACAAATTAATTGATATTCAAACTGTTCGGCTGCTGAAAAATGGAATGATCCTCCGAAAAAACTTACTGGCAGCAGGGGCGAAAGCCGAGGCTGTGGCAGCAAGAGCCAGGATGACAGTGGATACAAACTTCATTTTGATAATTTTTTAAAACTGTTTGGGAAAAGATGTTGAATGCTCTGTGCAATTCGATTTATTTGTGAGGGTTTGCTCTCATGCCGAAAGCCTGGAAAGGTAGACAAAGAAGGGAGAAAACTTTGTTACAATTATTACATACGTATGCGTCTTTGCAGGTACGATCGTGAATGCTTACGCACGAACCAAAAGCGTTCATAGTAGTAGCATGCTTTAGCGTGATATTTGGGTTCTCATTGAAATGCACCCTAATATCTTTGTGTAGGAAACCGCGTGGCTAGATCTTTCGCAGATCAAAAATTAAAAAATGTATCAAAAATTAAAAAATGTTTTAGTCCGACACTTGGACAACGTGCGTCTTGGTCTCCCCAGCAAGTCGAACGATGATTTCAATGGATAATACTGCGATATTCTTTTCATCTTGTTAAAATTGGCTTCCAATTTCGTGTCTTGTTAAGTTCTAGCTAGTAGTAGACCGTCAGCGTGAGCCACCTGTTGTAATGTAGCAGCGTCGTGACTTCAGGCCTCTGCGCAGCCAAAATAAATTAATACGGAGTAAATATTTCCAAATGGACTAGTTTTTTTATACCAGCAAGTGCCTTTTCACAGGACCAGAGGACAAAGATGAACGAGAAGGACGGTTGCTTGAAGTGCAATGAATTATTTTTTGATAGAGGCCTCGGATGAACACAACGCTTGTCATTTGTTGGTTAGATGCGAGGAGTACGTTGCTGCCAGCTACCAATTATACGGAGCAGCGGTAGCTCGTCTCTCACATACTGTTTGACAAGTGGAGCATAGGTAGGCAGGTAATCTACGTACATAAGCCTGTAATGTATAGGGTTGGACCCAGAGTAGTTGATGCAACATATTCCGCAACGGCTTCAGTAGAAAAAAGAGGTCATCCTGAGCAAGCGGCAACCATTGCAACCAAGGATGCAGCCAATTGCCTTCTAGAAAGAGAGAGAGAGAGAGAGAGAAGAAGTGGGCAGGAAACCCAGAGAGCAAGCAGACGGAGCGCGATTGCAGTCTGCAGGGATATACCGCTCCCATCGAAATCTTGCGCGACTGTGCGAATGTGTATGCCCGTACTTGCTGATACACTACTAGCTTATAGTCGTCGTATCTACAGAATAGAATGGTTTGTACACTACGTCTAGAGTGTTACAAAAATATTACTATTGTTAGATTCATAATTAAAGACGTGTTACTTTGGTCAAGTTTGTCGGCTGTTCAAAATCTGTCAATTAGTTTTGACTAAAAATTACTCGTAAGTAATGGGGATTTTATTGATTTTTTGCCATGATGTAGACTAGAATTACTACTACTAGCTAGTAGAGCTAGCTACTGAGTACCTGGTACTAGCTAGAGAGTACCCCAGTAGACTAGTAGTACCAAAATTCATACTACCTGGTACTGGAGTATTCAATAATAAGGATAACGATAATCAATGGCAGCCACCGAATTTTTTTCAGCTGCGAAGAGATTGCTTGCAACAAGCAGCCACACGTACAGATTTCTGTTGCAAGAAGGGACAAGACACTACTAGACTACTCGATAGTAGTAAGGCCAACTTTTCCAAAACGTTCACGTTTGCCCACGCAATTTCCATAGCAACTTAAAAGATGGGAAAGAAATCTAAGCGCACCAAGCAATCTGAGGCCATAGTAGGGGAAACACCCCGTCCGGCCCCAGCTCTTCGTAAACCGGATACTAATGAGATTGAAACCAAAGACAATTTGAAATTTGAAGATCCTTTCGTAGACGAGTTGGAAGAAGAAGATGTATTCGAGGGAGATGGCGACGACATTGAAGATGACGAAGAAGTGATATACGATGAAGATGGCAATCGAGAAATCGTGCAATCCTGGAATCCCTTAACGGGAGAAGAGTTAGCCCCAGGCCAAGAATTGGAAATGGATCCATCAGCATACAAAATGCATCACGGATTGAACCCGGAATGGCCGAGTTTGAGTTTTGATTTTATACGAGATGATTTAGGAGAATCTAGAACACGATTTCCTCACACTTTGACAGCTGTCGTCGGGACTCAAGCAGGACGGAGAGAAGACAACCAGCTGACCATTATGAAATTGAGCGACTTGGCAAGGATGCACGTAGAAACCGAAGACGACATCTTGGGCGAAGAATACAACCCTGATAAAGATGATGACGATGATGAATCGGATGATGAATTGTTGGATACGGATCCCGTACTGGAAAGCTTTTCTATTTCGCACGATGGAGGTGTGAACCGGATACGGTCCATGCCTCAGCAATCGCACATTGTGGCTACGTGGAGTGATGTGGGCAGAGTCAACATTTTCAATCTAGAATCAGTATTGTCCAAGTTTTCTCAGAGGAAGACAAAATCATCAGTGTCCTTATCGGAAATCAAACCAATGTTTGTCCATTCGAAACATCCTACCGAAGGGTTTGCGCTCGATTGGTCGCCGGTGAAAGAAGGTCACTTGGCTAGCGGTGATTGTGCTGGAAATATTCACCTGTGGACGCCTAGACCTGAAGGAGTCTTTGATGTGACGCCATCTTATGAGTCAAAACTTTATTCTGCTGGCCAAAGTGCCGATTCGCCTTCGGTGGAAGACATCCAGTGGAGCCCTTCCGAAGGTACCGTTTTTTGTACGGCTGAAAGTGGCGGATACGTTCGAATCTTTGACACACGTGCTCCCAATCGGGCCATGCTGAGTCACAAAATTCAATCGGACGGAGCAGACGTGAATGTTGTCTCCTGGAACAAGTTGGTGACCAACCTGTTAGCCTGTGGTGGCGACGATGGCGTCCTTTCTGTTTGGGATTTGCGTCATTTTTCGGCCAAAACGCCTGACCCCTTGGCCCGTTTTACCACTCACAAGACACCTATTACATCCGTTGAGTGGCATCCTACGGATGAATCCATGTTGGCTGCCAGTGATGATGTGGGTACCTACATTTATGACTTATCAGTGGAAGAAGACGACAACAAGGGCGACGTTGATGTTCCCCCGCAACTATTGTTTGTACACTGCGGGAGTGAACAATTTAAGGAAGTGCACTGGCACCCACAAATCTCCAGTTGTCTTATGACTACTGCCTTGAGTGGCTTCTCTGTATTCATTCCTTCCAATCTTTAAATAAGAATTAAGAGTTGGCTTCTTTTTAAAAATAAATTAGTTCTATTGTATAGCTTGTTTTGATTAGAAATGCCTGCCTCCCTGCAAATGCATCGATGCTTTCCAATAACTACTTCGATATGAAGAACCGGTGATTGGTTTACAGCCTCGGCTCTGCGCATCGGGCTATCCACAAATCACAAATTGCTCAATTTTCGGATGTGGTGACGGCCAATGAGTAGACAAGGCGAACACCGCCTATAAACACGAGCGTTGCAATCAAAGTCACAATTACAAATGGTAAAGGTGGTACATAACCCTTGATGATCCCTCGCAAGGCACATCCCAGAGGTACGGCAAGAGCCCAGCCTTTGACAGTTTGAAGGAGAGATTCCTTGGCAATGTCAGCGGTGCTAGCCGTGTCCTTGATCAATTGCAAATCTTGGTAGACTCCAGTGAGTGGAGATGTTAAAAGCCAAGAAGCAACAAATGGAAATCCAGTTACGAGAACAGAAGAGAAATCCAACGAGCCGTCGGGTGCATGAGATGCTTTCCCCACCGCCGCAAAACCAAGTAGTGCCATAATATCGAGGGTTGCCAAAGCAGGATTGCTAAGTGGGGTTGATAAGCTACTTCCAGAATCATTAATTTGCTTAGATTGGGTCAAGGAGGTGTGGGAATTTTCAAAAATGAAGGATTTTGAAAAGCATCGGCTCTTTGCTGATGAGAAGAGGCCGTAGGCGTGACTGCTGGTGTAGGGCTTTAAGGCGAATGCCTGAACCTCAAATGGAAGAGTGGATGCTGCAAATAGCAGAGAGATGGAAAAAGTCCATCTCTTGGTGGTTGAATGTACCTTTGTGCGGTCCATTGTCTGACTGTGTGCTTTTTACTTTGATGGTAAGAGTGGTTTTGTAAGGTTTTGAAGCTTTTCGCACTTCAAGACACCAGGCGTATTATTTTTTGGTCGAATAAAGCATTGTTTTCGTATTTAGTCGAATAGAAGAGTGATCTCGCATCAAAGTTGTCATTTGAGGCCACCTCTCCATCACTTCCAGTTGCGGCTGGGTCACAACCGGCACGGATGGCGTCGGCTCAAGTAGCTCCTCATCATCACTAGACGAATCAAGCATGGTGGTGATGGGCGGTAGAATAGGCAAATTCGCGCTCATGGTCCATCTAAAAATAGTATTCAAAGTTTTTTATTTTTTACAAGTCCATAAAACGCTAGATAGACCTTGTTAAAGTACTGTTTCGTTCACAGTGCAGCAAAAGATGGTTTGTGTAGGCTACTGTAGCTGTAGTACTCAAGTTTCAACAAGTTGTGACAAGTGCGCTTTTTGGATTGCTTATTTGCTGTGTAAAAGCTAGTGAAAAATTAAGCATTTTTACTATAGAAAAATCAGTGCAAAAAAGAGGGAATCCTAAATTCAGATAACATCGGAAGCTCTACATGTATTTCTACGGCATTTTTGTACTACATATCGATTGGACCGGCCTCAGATTTGGAGAAGAAATCCCTACCAAATCTAACGCAGTCTCTCTCATGTAAGGGTCGGCTCAATTTTCATGACATCATTTGTAAAAACTTTGGGCGCTTGCCGCGTCATAACTTGACTTAAGATTCAAAATGAGGGCTATGTTGCAAATCTAATGCGTTTGTCTACCTCTCTATTACCACTCGTACAACTGTAGATTTTGATCAATTTATAGTGTGCGTCTAAGTTGCACTCCCTGTTGAGGGTACAAAAGCAAGTGTTGAAAGCAGAATGATCTGGATTTTAGGTTGCGCGCAACTGTGACACTACTCCAATGATTTGTATTTAAAAAAATATATTTTAGTTTGCTCTCAATCATAGAACTCGGACTCCATTTTTTGTTTAGCAATTCAAAATAATGAATACTCCAAGTACCTTACGTCGTGATCAGGTTGACCAGTGTTCGGGTGAAAAATGAAAAGGAGGGTAAAACCACTTACTTTTTGCTACTTTGATTATTGACTTCTTCATATGTAAATATGTAATGCCATCGCGACAAATTTTCACACAATTGACTGTGATTGGGGTTGGAATTTTTGGGTGCCGTGTCAGAAAACAGTACTAGCCTTCAGATTTCCTGGGGACTTGATGGAACAGTAGCCTAGCGGTTACAGCGGGGCAAGGCACTTCCACGACCTTGATATTGTTCACTTGGACATACGGGCACTACACTTGGCTTGACAGATTTAAACTTTACTTGTTCTGTCATAATTCAGACTCATTTAGAAGGAACTCCCCTACTCCCCAGTACGTAGAGGGAGTTTCTCTCTCTTTTCAATTAGACTAAGTACCCGTTCAATTACATTGTGATCAGGTTGATCAATTTCGAGCTGAAGAATGAAATGGTGCATGAAACCAATTAACTTTTGCTACTATGATTGTTCTTCATGATTTTGTTACTTCGCATGCAAACACATATTATAGCACACCGAAGACTACCCACACACTCTGTCGGGATTAGGGATGGAATTTCCGGGTGTCGGGAAAGTATTTTTTTACTCTCTCAGCTTTCCTTGGTACCTGGTGGAGCAGACGCCTGAGGGTTGAAGGGCAAAGGCGCTTCCACGACCTCAAGATTTTCCACACGAATTTTGTCTAGGGCCACGCTCTCCAGATTTTCCACGTCAACGTTGTCGGGCGTCGCACCCGCGGTTGCGGGCTTGTTGCCATGCTGCTTACTCGCGCAAAACCCACAACACCATAGCAGAAACACAGCCCCACCCACACTCCCACCAATAATGGCAGCTTTGTTGCTGTCAGAGCCAGAGTCATCGTCAAATTGTTTTTTCAAAGAAGCTGCAATGCAACTATCAACCTTTTTTGATACAAAGGGACTAGAAGTGGCGCTTTCTTCGGTTGGCGTGCAACATGTCTTTGCTACGAGATGCAACTCGATGTTGTCTCTATTTGCCAGCACATCTGACGGCAGGTCGTTTTGATTGGCGCAACTTTCGCCGTAGAAGTACATATCGTCTGTCGCGGTACAATTGTCAGTCATGCCACAACGAGCCTCATCACCATCGATGCCAAAGGACCGGAACGCTTCCAAATGGCATGCAGAGATTTCCAATCGGGGGCACCTATGAAGAGTTTGGAGAGGTCAAGAGTATCGGAGCAGTATCAGTGGACAGTGGATAGTGGATAAAACTCAACGTGTTGGCTTAACGCGAGCACCAGAACGTAATTGCAAAAACGGTATGATGGCACGCTTACCTGGCTGTTGATGAAAGAACAATTCTATCGTACGTTTCACTGCTGCCCGTTTCCACCTCCAATGCTCGATCCAAGGCTTTGACCATTAAGTCTAGGCCCACAACTGCAATCAACACAGGTGGGTCTACACTACGGTCAAATGCTGGAGAAGATACTGTTACCCCCATCTCTGCTACAGTTGAAAACTCGTATGGTTCAACCCAGGCGACAAAGTCGTCGTTTCTTCCTTCGCCTAGACCTAGCGAGAAGAGGTGTGTGTAGCTTGACAGCGACTCGACAATGGTACGGTCGTCAATAATCTTTGACCAGACACCGTTGGTGGTGGCTGTGCAAGCCAATTGCTTGGGGAAGCTGTGCACATCATCATTCTCAGAGATGCTGTACGAAAACAAGTACACTGGATGGGACAGGCGCTCCGTCAGTCTGTTGAGACCTTCCTCCACAAAATCCAAGACCCTTTGTTCTGTCATGTCTGCAGGATCTGTCATTTTGCCGTCGGTCAGGAAAAGAAGAGCGGTATTGCAGTCAACTACAAGTTCCAGGGGAATGGAGTCCTCCATAACCTGGAAGGCTCGACTGAAGGCGTCGAAGATGTTCGTAGATCCCGCCGCTTGAAGGTCGTCAACGCGCGCTTTAAGCTCCTTCTTGATCGAAGCTGTCACCTGTTGAAACACAGCGAGCGAACACACAGTATGTAAGCCAGCTAGGACGGACTCAAAATTACCAAATACCAAATAAAGTAAAGTACCTTTACTAATGCCTGCCCGTTGAAGTATTCAGCCTGTGCTTTGGTGCTGAATGGGACCAAAGCAATTCTATCTCCCACCGTAAGCGTATCAATAATGCGGGTAGCGGCTTGTTTCAAAAAGTGAAGACGAATACCATCCATTGAACCGCTCACATCCAAGATCATTACCACATTTTTTGGACCACTGCTACCGGCGACATACCATGGTCGGACTCTAGGATCGTATGCGTTGCATGTTTCATTGAACCTGGCCGGGTAAATGCGAAAGGCACCGCTAGGCATTCCAACGTGCATAGAAGGGTTATCGATTCCATAATTGGCCCAATACGCTTTGTCAACTTCGTACTTTTGGATGAAGTAAGAATCTAAGCTCTTTGAAAAGCAAATATCTCCCACTACATCTGAATCATCACGGCTGCCAGGAAAGGGAGGAAAGGATACGACAGACGTACTGTAGTCTCTCGTCGTGCTGCAATCGTCAGCACATACATCCAGAGCGAAATCCTCACCAGCGGGACAAACAGGGTCAGGAAATGACGAAACGCAGCTATCGTAATTACCACGAGAGCACTTATCGAAGGTTGAAGGATCGCAACGGTTTTCGTAAGCATCCTCGACTGCCTGACGAAGTTCCAGCACATCTGCTTCTAGCTTGTATTGCAACTCGTTGAACTCCTCCTCCCCGGCCTGAACTTTGAAAACCAAAAGAGCACAAAAGGAGGTACTAGAGAAGAATTTCATGATTTTGTTTGCTATAATTTTTAAAGAAACCCAAATTGTGAGAGTTGTCTAACGATGCCGAGCTAGTTTGGAATACAAGACATCAGAACTCCGAAATTCTTTCACGTCTCGAGTATGTTCGAAAATGCCAAGCCAAGTCAAGTACAGCTAGTAGGCTGTTCTGTAGGATCGCTGCAACCGTGGATAAAGATACTTGAGCAGATCTCTGGTGGATCTGTCTTTTCTGAATTCTGAATTTCGAAACGTAAACACGACTGGCTCGAACGGCTCAGATGGGACCACCGCATTCCCTGCCGCAACCGATGCTATCGCGGTGACCATGAATTAATAAACACGACTGGCGAGGACGGTCCAGATCGGTCCACCGCAATATTTGTCGGATCAGATCCGATGCTATCTAGAGAATAACTTTTGGTCCATCTTCGTGATAGGCCAAACAGTAGTTGTTAGTTAAAATAATGTTCTGAGCGGTTGCTGTCAGAATTTGCACCAGGAGGATAGTAGAAAACTAGAATACCTACTACTACTCGTATTGTGCATTCCAATTGTGCACTGTAGTAATCAGCGACACCAGCAGTCCTTGTCCTCGCTATTTAGTACTCTGTGCAGTAGCACTAAGGTCCGAGTGTACTGGTAATCAAGTAAACCAAAAATCTTCCGCGTACGTTGCGTTCTCCCTTCCTTGAATCCACATCTGCAGCAACAGAGGAGGAGAAAAAATACTCGTCAGCATCTTAACAGAGCATTTTTGTACGAGGGTTTCTCTAATATTGCTCCTGAAACCTCGACTGCCCAATGGTTGGAACGAGATGACTATCATGTCACACAATTAAAGGGAATCCATCATTTGATTCGTTTCACAACTCGCAAGCTCGAAGATAATTGACTGCAATAGTATTGTCTGCTGCATCGAGAAATAATGATAAATGAGTTTTGGTGGTTGGAAACACGAGTTATTGAATACTTGCGTTCATGTGCAATCGGTATGGATAATATACGAAATCATGAGTTGCGGACATATTCTATTGAGTTTAAAAACAAATCGAGTATTGGAACATCCTAGACTACTGGTACTACTCTCTCTCTACTCGTCGAGTACTACTAGACTATTACTACTCTTTGGTGTAGCTAGTAGTAGTAGCAATAGTACTCCTACCCTGGTATTAGAGTAGATAGTTAGGTTATATCGTAGTGGAAATTGATGTGTAGTATGGTACTCGCACCACTCGAAAGAATACAGTAGTAGACTACTACTACTAGCTAGACTACTACGAGTATTATAGTAGTAGACTCCAAGCTACTGTAGGCAGTAGTAGTAGACTACTACTAGATCTACTACTCTACTAGCTAGTAGTAGTAGTCTAGTAGTAGACTATTACTACTAGTACGGTAGTAGCTACTACTAGTAGTAGTAGTGTAGCTAGTAGTACTAGTAGTCTACTAAGTACGACAGTAGACTAGCTACTACTAATAGCTAGTACTAGTCTAGTAGTAGTCTACTATTCGGAGAATTCTAGCTACTGTAGTCTACCTGGTACTCTACTACTAGTAGTCTCTATTCATGATTGCATCTTGGTCTACTGGATTGTGAATGCAGACAAGGATAGGGTGACTCTTACAGCTCTACATCGATGCGCTTCGAAAAAGAAAAACTAGTGCTGTACCTGGTAATAAGCAAATAATGGCCAATGACATTCTTTCTTTAAGATTTGACGAAGCAGAAAGAAGATAGAATCCATTTTTCGCAATAATAAAATGGATGGACTGCAGCATCTTACCCGGTTCTACTTCTAGCTACAAGGTAGCTAGTAGTAGCTACAGTAGCTAGTACTCGTAGTAGTGGGTCTACTACGTAGTATGGTGAGAAACGACCACTTAGTATGGTACTGGTAGTACGACTACTACTACTACTAGAGTACTGCTAGTAGTGGCAATGAGAGCTTCTACTAGCTAGGGTCTATTGCTACCACTACAGAACTACTCTACTCGAGTAGCTACCAGGTAACTAGCTAGCTAGAGTACCAGGTAGTAGTACTAGCTAGCTAGTAGGCTAGCTAATCTAGTCTACTACTAATATGATTCTTGTTGTCAAATAGCTACTACTAGCTAGTAGTCGTGTGGTTTACTACTACTACTAGTACTAGTGGTACTACTAGTAGCTACCAGTAGTACGGAGTAGTAGCTACTACTACTAGTAGTAGACTAGCTAGCTAGCTACTGTAATACTGTGGCTTGTAGTAGTACTACAGTAGCTGTAGTAACTACCGTAGCTAGCTGTGTGAGAAAAAATGATGCTCAGTTGCCGGCTAAGTGACGACGGTCAGGCGAGCATTTGTGAGGCCTCTCTGGCTCCAACCAGCAACGTGCTCTTATTATGAAGGCCGCCACCACACGATAGATGGTGGATAAATAAATGAGAAACTGCAACAAATTAATACGATACGCCAGACGTACTCCACCCTACTAGTTGTAGTACGAATCATACGAACAAAGCATCTCTCTCGTCATATTTTATACTACCAGTACTATTGATCCCAGACTATCAACAGCAACAGCATCTCAATAGGTATTCTTGCAGGCAAGCAAGAATGCAATTAAAGTGAAAGAATCCATATCTACCAACTACCAACATCCTTTCGCTTTCGCTCATCAGAGTATTTTCTCTTGTCTCAGTCTCTTTGGTTTTGGCATAATCGAAGGCACAAGCAGACATACACAGCAAGACAGGGCGCTCTCTAATCTCTAATTTAACCTGTTATTACCATATTATTATTAACTTGACGGGTATAATTTCATAAAACATGTCGCAATATAATCCACAAGCTCAGCCACAGCAACAGCAACAGCAACAGCAGCCACAGGGCGGAGCTGGTAGCGGACGAGGAAGTGGCCGAGGTGGCTATCAAGGAAGAGGGCAAGGACGAGGACAACAACAAGCCAGAGGAGGACGTGGACAACCCATGGGAGCCTGGCAACCCTCAGGTGTTGGATCCTCCCTACAACAGGCGGCTTACGGTCGACAGCCCCAGCCCCAGACCCAACAAGCGTATCATCCAGGACATCCTGGCGCTCACCCCCAGCAACAATACCCCGCAAACTTGCCATATAATCCTTATGCTGCGCAGCAGGCTGCCTACCGTGGAGCTCCGCAGGGAGGCTGGCAACCGACGGCATACCCTCCACAAGGTGGAGTTTACTATCCACCCCAGCAGCAGCAGCAGCAGCAACAACAACAGCCACCACCACCACTACCAGGAGCTGTAACAGGAGCTACTCCTGGAGCTAGCGGACCCGTTGCTGCCGCTGCAGTCGCGATTCCTGTCGTGGTACCACCCAAGCCCCGCGAAAAGAAACCACTGGTTATCACGGTACGTGTTTCTTGCGTGCACGTGTTGGACGTTAGAGGAAGGACAACTTTAGTGCTTTTTATTTGCAAATGCGAATACAAATGATTGTTCATCATGTTTGATTTTGCTGCCTCATTTTACTATGCTGATGTGAGTATGAATCTCACACATTTACTTTTTGACCACGAAATAAAATAGGATAAAGACGGAAATGTATTGGATTTCCGTTCGGAAAAGGCCAAAACATCCTCTCTCAAGGCCGCCGTCTCTGCAGAAGCTGGAAAAACTGCTACCAGTAATGGCGCTTCCACTGCTGCTGCCACTACCGCCCCTGGTGCTGCCCCCCCAAAGTCTTCTGAGGACGCAGGAAAGAAGCTTCGCGAAGCGGCACTGGCTCGCCTCGGAAAGGACACCGAAAAACCCGCCGAGATTCAAAAGGCCGAAACTACGTCTAAGACTACCACCGTGCCTAAAACAGCAGCTCAAATAGCTGCAACTCCTCCAGTTTCTGTCGCTCCCACTGCTCCAACCCCAGTTTCTGTCGTTTCCACTGCTCCTACTCCAGTAGCAAAGGAACCCGTACAGTTAGAAAAGAAGGAACCCGTGCCGAAGGAAAAAACCCTGGCTGACATTGCTGCAGCTCCAGCACCTGCCAAGTCCGTATCAGCCGCCGCCGCCGCCACCACCACCGTGACGAGTGGTGGCTCATCTCTGGCTGCAACGGCAAAGAAACCCACAATGGCAGCCATGGCTACAACTCCCGCTCCAGCTGCTGGCGCTGCTGGCGGACTTCGTCCTGGTGGTAAGACGCGTGAAGCTGCCGCCACAGGGGGCAAAGGAGGTCGATTGGTATACGACAAGACAGTATTGATGCGGTATGTACTTTGTCTTTTAGTACGGTTGAGTATTCTCAGTTTTCATCGCGCAAGCAGCATTTAGCTAACTTTTTGATTTCGTGCTTTTTCCATTTCTAGATTGAAGACGACAGATGCGTGTATGAAAAGACCTGAAGATTTGTCCGATATGTCAATTTCAAAGGGTCCTCCCAAGCAACAAGCCGGCCAAGGCGGAGGCAATCGCAATCGTGCTAACCAAGGTGGAGGAGGAAACTGGGACCGAGGACAGGCACAGCGTCGTAATAGTCAAACTAATGACCGCAACGACGGTGGTGGTGGTGGCGGTGATTGGCAACGTGGCCAAGCTCCGCCTAAGAATAAGAATAAGCAAGGTCGCCGTGGAAGTCAAAATAACCACAACCAGCCACCTCTCTCGGATGGTCCTGTTGCTCCTCTTGTCAGATCTGACAACGGATGGAAACCAAGCAAGGACAAGAACCCCATGGCTATTGCCGAAAAATCTGTGAAGGGCATTTTGAATAAGATGACGAAGGAGAAGTTTGACCGACTTGCTGCTCAAATGTGTGATATTCAGATTCTCAGCTACGATATGCTTACAATGATGATTCATCATGTGTACGAGAAAGCTATTGATGAGCCCGCCTTCGGTGACATGTACGCTGACCTGTGCGTGCGGTTGTCCAAGGGAGCTGCCCAAGCGAATAATGATTTTGTCAAAATTATCGAGAGCGACGAGGAACCTCCTACCGAAGGTGACGAGGATCCGGTCACGCAACAGTCTGCTGGAAGCAGTTCTCATGTCGTTTACAGATGGAGCAACGATGTCAGCACGACCGACAGCGAAGTGGTTGGACCATTTAAGAGTGTCGACGAAACCATCGAAGCAGCGCTTGATGATTCAGGGGCGCCGGAAGAAAGAGGAGAAAGAAAACTAGAGCTCGTCAAGTTGGTGATCAAAAAGGGAATTTTCATCAAGATTTTGAAGGAGGCGGGTGAAGATTCGTTCTACGCTGTCTACTTTCCTGTCAGTGAAGCGAAAGAGTGCGGACAGCAGCTGTCCGAAATTTTTCTAAGTGAAGTTGAATGCGTCTCGAATGCTAAGAAAAAGAACAGCTTCAAGCGGTCTCTTCTCAACAAGTGCGAGGACGAGTTTAAGAAGGAAGACATTTATGTCATTTGGAAAAAAGAGAAGAAGGAATACGAGGAGTCCAAAGATAAACTCACGCCAACCGAGCGAGCTGAACGAGAAGCAGAGCTTGATTTTCGTAGAATCAAAATCAAGAAACAAATGCTTGGAAACATCAAGTTTATCGGTCAGCTGTACAAGAAGGGACTGATCAAGGAAAAAATTATGCGGTTTTGCATTGGCTCTCTACTTAAGCTTGAGGAGTTGGAGGGTGTCAAATCCAAGAACCCTGAGTATAAGGACAGTGGCGACGTGGACATGGACGAGGAAGATCACGAAGCCATCTGCAGCATGTTCACAACTATTGGGTCAACGATCGACAAGCCGCCGGCTACTGACTTTATGAAAGTTTGCTTTACTAAAATACACCAGCTTAGTCAGGATAAGAAGAATTTACCTGCCCGATCCCGCTTTATGTACAAGGATCTTTTAGAACTCCGGGAGAACAATTGGGTCCCTCGGCGTGACGAAGGAAAAGCGAAGACATTGGAAGAAATCCGTAAGGACGTTGAGAAGGAAGAGCAGCGCCAGGCACAGATCTCCCAACAGAGTTACCGTGACGATCGAAACAATCAAAATCGACGCACTAGCAACAATTATGACAATCGAAGAGGCAGCACGCCTGGTGGACGAGGAAATAATACGAGTCGTGGCAGTGGCGTCAGCAGCAATCGTCGAGACGGTGCTAAGCCACAGACTGTCACAGACGATGACGGATTTACAGTCATCGCTCGTGGTGCTAAGGGCGCCTTTGAAATTGGAGGAGACAGTAGCAAACAAGCTTCCCAGAATGTGCAAGATAAGAAAGGAGGCATGCCCAATTCAGGAATCCCAGGCAGCTTGTCGGGAGACGATAAAGCGAACACACCAGCACCTCTGTCGCAGGAAAAATTGAAGCGGCGTATCAAGAGTATGAGGGCAGAATATGTGCAAGACCCCAGTAACATTGACGAGTTACTTCTTTCTGCAGACGAACTGACCGGCACCAAAGATTACGGTTTAACTTTGGTCGCCAAGAGTGCTAGTGATCTCTTGGAGTGCAAAGAAGCTGAACGCAATGCTATTACGGATATTTTACAGATATTGTACGAGAGGAAGAAGTTGACTAGCGACGATATTCGTAATGGATTGGGTGACTTTATTGAATTTATTGACGATATGGTGGTGGACTGTCCCAAGCTATACGAATACATGGGCGACCTTCTGGCTCCTTTGTTTCGGTTAAAAGCCGTGGATGTGCAGTGGTTCACAGACACATTGGAAAAGACGAAGACACAACCAGAATGCGCCGCGCCCGAGAAACTTACACGCGCAACCATCGCCAGCATCAGAGCCAGTGGTGGTACCGAAGAAGCTCAAAGCATCTTCGGCAAGTCTGGAAGCAATATGAATGCGCTTGTTGGTGCAGACAAGTGGAATGCGATTTCAAATGACTTGCTAGGATAGAAACCATTATAATAATGAATTATTATATTGACGTCGATCACTTGAAATATAAATGCAATATCAGCTAATTTTATGGCCTAAACTTCAAATACATTTGAAAACATTTCAGTGAAGACTGGACTGCTTCTTTTGAGATGGCGGATTAATAACCATAACGGTCCCTATCGCCACTAGCAAATTTCCAACCCAACCCCAAAAGCCTGGCATCACTCCAACTCCGACGAGAAATGCCAGACCACTGGCAACGACAGGTTCCAATAGGGTCACCACGGATATGATGATATTGTCGAAATACTGCATGGCTTTTACATAGCCCATAGCTCCGGTTAGATTGCAAACGATTACCATGAACATTTCCAGTGGTAGACGGTCAAAGCGGGTATTCATAAATCCCAAAAGCCCGATATGAATATCTCGAGATAATTCAATTTCTTCTCCCATGCATAAAATGGCTGCCAAGGTAAAAATCGAGGCAGCAATCATGTTCAAAAAGACATATACGTAAACCGAGGGAAATCTTGTGCGTACTTGGCTTGCCAATACCAAGTAACCTACTCCCCCAAGGGCTGATATCAACGCAATGAAATCACCCCAGCATCCAACTAGAATAGGTGTCACTGCTTCATCCATTAAATTCGCAGGATGGGCCTCTGTAGGTTCTTCAGTAGCAGCATCATAGGTACAAAATATTCCACCCGAAAATGCCACCAGGGCACCAACGACCTCTCCGGACGAGACGGGGCTGCCCACCAAGGATCTTCCTACTAATAAAAGTAGGGCATGGGTATTGCTAAAAATCACGGTATTCCCAACACTTGTAAACTCTAACGCCACAACGAAGGCCACACATACAACAGAGTAGCATAGGGAGCCACAGATAAACATGAGAACTTGGCGTCGCGATAGCAGGGGCCATCCATCTTTGTAGATGGAATGAGCAGCAATTGGGAGCAAAGTCATCCAAGTTCCCGTCATGCGCCAAAATATTTTCAAAACGGGAGCAACCCCGTGCTGTAAATCCAATGATGGCCCGATACTGCTCAGAGCTACCACGGCAGTAAATAGTGTCACATACGCATGCACGGGAATGCTGGCTACATCTGAGCTGGAGGAAGGTGATGGGACATCTTGGGTTGTTTCGGGCAAGAGAGGTTTCTTTTGGACACTAATCGCACTCGCAGTACTCGTGTCGGATGCGGTGGATAATCTCCGTTGCAGCTGCCGTTTATATCTGGATAATGTCTGGTACATGGTTATTTAAAATTTAGAGCATGTAGTCCGTCGCCAATAAAATAATGATATCCTTGGTGCAGCAAAAAAAGGCTCCGAACGTGTGGTGTTGCACAGGAATCTTCTTCTTAGGCCTAGGGATCAGTTGTTCACGCCAGATCGAACTAGAGATGCAGGACAATCTTGCTACTGTAAAGACGAGCAGGTGTTGAATGAGGCCAAGAGGTTCACTACTAGTCTGCTATAAGAGTTATACTTCCTGTGTTAACTCCGAGTACTTCGTAGCTACTCGTAGTACTACTAGAGTAGTAGTTGTACTCTTGTTGGCTATTTTCCAATGCTTCGTTCAAAAAGAATATTCCGAATCTCGACATAAATAAATAGCATAGACTAGACTAGTAGTAGACTAGACTAGTAGTAGTACTAATAGCTACTACTAAAGTCTACAAGTACAAGTCTACTACTCTACTAGTACCTAGAAGGTCCGCCAATTAGAGCTCATAACCTCAATGAATCCCGTGCCTTTGAGTCATGTTGAAATTTGTTGAAATGTGTTGAAATTTATTGACACGTGTTGAAAGCAGTACTACTACTACTAGGAATCGAACCCCAGACCACCACCATAATAGCACTGTGGTCCTCATGTGTCTTGCGCGGGAATCGAACCCAGTAGTAGTAGTAGTAGTAGTAGTAGTAGTAGTAGTAGAAATTGAGTCATGTTGAAATTTATTGAAATGTGTTGATATGTGTTGAAATTTGTTGACACGTGTTGAAATGT
>Ga0100380_10001849_pt1 | contig 22966 bp, 21 predicted proteins | sample CryGeymeta201504_FD_80417 | JGI IMG/M metagenome (GOLD analysis project Ga0100380, IMG submission 80417) | Groundwater microbial communities from Crystal Geyser aquifers in Utah, USA - Crystal Geyser metaG 2015-04 | ecosystem: Environmental > Aquatic > Deep subsurface > Groundwater | place... | reverse complement strand
AAGGGATGACCTTACCGTTATTGCAAGGGTTAAAGCCCGAAGTAACCAAACAAAGAACTTGGGATTGCTTCACTCGAAGACTCGTTCGCAATGACCATCATAGCTGGAATGACACTTTAGTATTCAACTGCTTACTTTCCAGGATTTACTCTGTTTACATAAAGAGTTTGTGAAGGATATGCAAACTCAATTCCTACTTTTTCAAAAGCTTCAAAGATTGATAAATTAATTGCCTGTTGAATATCCATATGCTTTTTATAATCAGCGCCTGTTACATAGTAAACAAATTCAAAATTCAGACTAAAATCACCATAAGATGCAAAATGTCCTCTATCAAAAGCAGCATCTTCCTGTTTCTCGATTATATCCTTAACTATTTGAGGAATCGTTTTTAATTTTTTTGAAAGAGGCTGATATATCACTCCTAAAGAAAAAACCACTCTTCGTCTTTCCATCTTTTTATAATTATGAACACGTGAACTTGTCAAATCAGTATTTGAAAAAACAAGTTGCTCACCGCCAAGCGCTCTGATTCTTGTAGTTGTAATTCCAATATTATCAACAACACCAAGTTTCTCGCCTACAATTATAAAAGCACAAACATTACTTGCTTTCAAAGATCTGTGGTAACCTCGTATGAATAATTTTTAAAATTATTACAAAAACAACTTCAATCTGACTTAAGTCAAGGATTATATCTAAACAAATCCTTAATATTTACTTGTAAATAAAATCTAATAAAAAGGAGTATGATAAATGTCGAACACACAAAGAGGAAGCCTTAAAGGCAGAACGCTTAAAACACCGATGCTTAACTTCTCCATTGATAAAGAAATTGCTCAATTAAAAAAAGAAACTGCGTGGATTAATGGAGATCGTAACGCTGTTACATTACAAAAAAATTCAAACTTACGTGTAGTGTTAATATCACTTCGTAAAGGCGCTACATTACATGAACACAAAGTTGAAGGTCCGATAACATTGTTTGTGCTATTTGGGAGAATGAATTTTATCGCCAGAGAAGAAAAAATTATAGTGGGAAACAATGAATTTATTGTATTAGAAAAAGCAACCCCTCACGATGTTGAAGCTTTGGAAGATCCAACTTTCATTCTTACAATTATCCAGAAAAAATAAGAATTAAATTAATTTAGGAGATCATTATGTTATTAAAATCAAATTTTGCGCTGATGTTATTTTTAGCATCATTCATTTTCATATTTACAAACTCAGCTTTCGCACACTGTGATTCTTATGATGGACCAGTTATTAAAGATGCTGAAAAGGCACTCGAAACAAACAATGTAAACTTAGTTCTTAAATGGGTAACCAAAGAACAAGAGAAAGAGATTATCACATTGTTTCAAAAAACCTACCAATTACGGAATGGAGATAAAGGAGTTTATGAAATTGTAGAGAAACATTTTTTCGAGACCCTTGTTCGACTGCACCGTGAAACCGAAGGTGCTCCATACACCGGCTTAAAACCTGCCGGAACCACAAAACAAATTATTCAAATGACCGATAAAGCACTTAAAGAAAACGATGTGGATGATTTTTTGCTCAAGCTGAATAAACATATTGATAAAGTTGTTCGTGAAAAATATCAAAAAGTTTCGAAACTCTATAAAGTAAAAGATGATTCGGTTGAAAAAGGAAGAGAATTTGTAGCTGCTTATGTTGACTACACACATACTGTTGAAGCAGTTCACGACATAATTGAACACGGCGGCTCACATGCAGCTCATTAAATATTAGAATGAAAAAAGATAAATAGCTTTATCATTTTTTTTGTAAATTACATTCAATAAATAGTGTCGCTCTTAGGTGTGAGAATATTGATTGTACATAATTCAATAGCAAATAATATAAAATAAAAAAGGAAAGAAATAGAATGTCAGAAACAATAAATAAAGAAATGCTGATTGATGCAATTGGCTATCAAAATGGTTCGGTTGTAAGTAAACAAATAATGAAAAAACAAAACGGAAATATTACACTTTTTGCTTTTGACAAAGATGAATCTTTAACCGAACATACCTCGCCCTATGAAGCAGCTGTTTATATGGTTGATGGTGAAATGAAAATTACGATTGGTGGAAATCCTTATAATGTAAAAGCCGGCGAAATAATGGTGATGCCGGCAAATATTCCACATGGATTAAAAGCTACTGTTAAATCCAAAATGCTTTTAACTATGATTAAGTAATTCCCCAGAAAAGCAAATTCTAATTTCTGATAGTACTAGCAACATCAACTTTTGTCCGTTTTCGTTACCTTACGGAAACGGACTCCGCAAGGCGAAAAAATAATTTTCTTATAGTAAACTAATCTTTAATTCTTTATAAATTTCATACTCCCCCACTGTTAACACAAAAACTATATCACTCCTTCACTCCTTCACTACTTCCCCACTCACTTATTTTAATAACTGCATCTTCTTTACAGCCGTAAAACTGCCTGCAGTAAGCTTATAAAAATATACGCCGCTCGTCAAACCATTTACAGAAGATAAATTGAACGTAACTTCATGACGCCCTGCTTCTTTATAATCATTAACGAGTGCTATTACTTCCTTGCCAAGCATATCATACATTTTTAAATTAACTACAGCGGCTTCAGGTAATTCGTAGCTTATTGTTGTAACCGGATTAAATGGATTGGGATAATTCTGGTTAAGAACAAAATTTTCCGGTTTCATTCCGGCTGCGATATTTACTTCGGCGCTGTACTCATAACTTCCGTCAAAATCAATTTGTTTTAAGCGGTATTTATACGTCCCAAAATGCGCTATAAAATCTGTATAGGAGTAAACATTACGAAGAGATGTCGTTCCGTTACCTTCAACAAATCCAACTTTTTCCCAATTAGCAACTGAGTAATTTTTGTTTGGATTATTTAGCGAAGTCGACGCCCGCTCAATTTCAAAACCGCGGTTATTGATTTCACTTGCGGTTGTCCATTCAAGAACAACAAAACTATTCTTGGCTTCACCCGAAAAACTTGTAAGTTCAACTGGCAGCGGATCAATCAAAGACAATGAAGCTTGTTTGAGAACAATGTTATTGTATGGATCAAACGAAACACTCGAAGGCTGATGATTAAATTGCCACATGAATATCTGATTGTTAGCATCGTTCATAACCCTTATAACTGTATCCGGCGCGCTTAAAAAAGAAATCTTTACTTCAATCGGCATTTTGTGAAAAGGTGTGTTTGTTTGTGTCTGCTTAGCAACAAAACCAACTTGCCATAAATTTGTACCGGCTCCCGTAATCCAATAATTATTAGCGTAAACCGGATGGTTCGGCTGGTAAATCCATTCATCAAAAAACCATGTGAGGTCTTCTCCGTAAGCGGCGCTTAAATGATCTTTAAAGTCTGATATTACGGCGCTTTTATATTTAAGAGCCGGATCATTGGCATAATTGTGAAGTCCCTGGAAATATGCTTGGTCACCCACAACATATCTTAATAAATGGTGTACGCATGCGCCTTTTAAATATGTAATTGCATAATTAAATAGTGTATTTGTTGAAGGTGTAGTAATTGCCCAGGCGGGATTGCTTATTGCCCAGCCCGGATTTGAAGAAAGGTAAGAAGAAGCGTCGCCATTTATTTCGGATTTATAGGCGCTATAACCGGATTGTTGTTCGATCCATAATGCTTCTATGTAAGTTGCAAATCCTTCGTTAAGCCAAATGTCAGCCCATGTTGCGCACGTAATCATATCACCAAACCATTGATGAGCAAATTCGTGAGTGATTAAACTTTCGTACCAACAGTTGGGGCAAATACTCGTTAATGATTGATTCTCCATTCCACCCCAAACAAACTGATTATTTAATGCTGCGAATCCATTTTTCTCAAATGGATGTTCACTAAATAATTGAGAAAAAGTTGTCGTCATTTGTAACAGTTTATTTTCCATATTTCGTACGGATGCTACGTTTTCACCGGCATTCCAGTAAAATCGCATCGGTATACTATCGCCGGGGTTTAAAGATGAATGCCAGTAAACTATATCGAGATTATAATTAACCTTTGCTGTCATTATCATCAAATACGTTGCTATGGGATCTCTGCTTACCCAATGATAATAAATTGTATCAGCCGTTTTAATCGAATCTTCGAGCCGTCCGTTTGAAGCAAGTTTAACGTTTGAAGGAACTCTTGCCGTCAAATCGATAGTAGCTTTATCAGAAGGCTTATCCCAGCAAGGGAACCATTTACGCGCACCTTCAGGTTCACAGTCTGTAAACAAAAATCCGCCGCTGATGTAAACTGCATTATCGGTGATATTTTTATGTTTATAATAAATTTTAACTTCTACAATTTCACCGGGATTGTATGTTCTAATCAAAGTAATATTTAGAATATTTGAAGTATGTGTGAAAGAAACGCCAGCCATAGAAACAGAATCAATCAGAAGTGAACTTTGCACAGCGTTCAATTTAATCGAGTTAAGTGAACTGTCAACTTCAAATTTTACAATTACAGAAGCGGTAAAAGATTTTGGATAGGGAGAAATAAAACAGTTATACACATCAATATTCATTTTATAATCCAATACATTAAACGAGTGTTTAATGTCTGCATTAACATTTTCAAAAAATGCGTTTTGAGAATTTGATTTTTTATCGGAACACAAGACCGAACCAACCGGATTTTGCGGGGCATCTTGTGAAAAAGATAAAGTTGTCGCTAGTAAAAACAGCAATGCGGTAAGAAGTTTTTTGATCATTGGAGAAATCCTTTATAATTAAAATATAAACTGTACTAAATTATAACCAGCATAATTAGAAACGAAAGCAATTAGCAGTTAGGGAGAAAGAGAGCTAGTGAACATAATAAGTATTTAATGCACCGCTCTCTTTTCATAAATACAACTTTAACTTTCCTGCTCTTTCTTCTTCATATTCAATTTAACAAATAGCTACAAGATTAAATCGAGTTATTTTGACAAGACCATTTTAGTAATCCGAACGAAAATAATTCAATTGTTTAAGATTTCTATCTAACCAGCCAATTCTAAAGCTTCTTTTTGTTTAGCAGCAAGGCGGGCATTCTTTCTGTCCATATCGGTTAAATAGCGTTTACGAACCCTAATGCTGCTTGGTGTAACTTCTACGTACTCGTCATCAGTTATCCATTCAATCGCCTGCTCTAAAGTATGAATCGTCGGCGGTTCAAGTCTTATCGCTTCATCAGCGCCGCTGGAGCGCATGTTAGAAAGTTGTTTTGTTTTGTTAACATTAACATGCATATCATTATTACGCGAGTTTTCACCCACTACCATACCTTCATAAACATTAGTCCCCGGATCGATAAAGAACACAGATCGTTCCTGCAGTTTATACATTGCATACGCCGAGGCAATACCGGTTTCCATGGCTACGAGAGCGCCGCGCTGACGGTGTGTTATTTCACCTTTAAATGGTTCATAACCTTCAAAGTTATGATGAAGAATTCCAGTGCCTCTTGTATCGGTCATAAACTCCGCGCGGTAGCCGATAAGTCCGCGTGAAGGAATGAGAAACTCGATACGAGTATTGTCGTTATACGTGATCATGTTTTTCATCTCACCCTTGCGTTTACCAAGTTTTTCTATAACAATTCCAACATATTCCGCAGGCACATCAATAATAACATGTTCCATCGGCTCGGAGAGAACATCGTGAATACGTTTCATTATTACTTCAGGTTTACTTAGTTGAAGTTCATAACCTTCGCGTCGCATATTTTCAATTAAAATTGCAAGATGGAGTTCGCCTCGTCCACTAACTTTGAATACATCGGGCGAGTCAGTTATCTCAACACGAAGACTTACATTAGATTTTAATTCTCTCGAGAGGCGTTCGCTTATGTTTCTTGTTGTTACATACTTCCCTTCAAGACCGGCGAAAGGGGAATTGTTAACCATAAAATTCATTGTGATGGTTGGCTCGTCAATAGCAACAAATGGCAGCGGTTCTGCTTTTAAAGGATCGCAAAGAGTATCGCCTATATCAACGTCTTCAAGCCCTGCTATCGCGCCAATATCTCCTGCTTCAATTACATCTGTTTCTATACGTGCAATATTCTGGAATGTATAAAGTTTCGTAATCTTAGCATTTGTTCTATGCCCTTCCCGGGAAATTAATGTAATGTGATCACCAACTATTATTTTACCATTGTTAACCCTACCAACTCCAATTCTTCCAAGATAATCGTTATAATCAATTGCTGAAATTAGCATCTGAAAAGGAGCATTTATATCACAATCAGGTCCTTTAACGGAACTTACTATTTTATCAAATAAAGGTTCAAGGTTATTACTCTCATCTTCCAAACTTAGTTTTGCAATACCTTGTTTGGCAATTGCGTAAACGAATGGAAAATCTAACTGATCATCAGTTGCGCCGAGAGCTACGAATAAATCAAAAACTTCGTTTAGCACTTCGTCCGGGCGGGCATCTTTTCTATCTATTTTATTTATTACAACAATTGGTTTTAAACCAAGTTCTAAAGATTTTTTTAATACGAATTTCGTTTGAGGCAGCGGACCTTCTGCTGCATCTACAAGTAATAGAACTCCGTTTACCATTCTTAATGTTCGTTCAACCTCGCCGCCAAAATCCGCATGACCTGGAGTGTCTATTATATTAATTTTATAATTTTTATAATGAACGCTTAAGTTTTTTGCGAGAATAGTAATCCCCCGCTCTTTCTCCAGCGCATTCGAATCCATAATTCTTACTTCAACATTTTGATTTTTTCTCCACGCACCTGTCTGTTTTAACATATGATCAACTAACGTAGTTTTGCCGTGGTCAACATGCGCAATTATTGCAATATTCCGAATATCATCTCTAATCGTGTTCACAAATCTCCTGGTATAAATATAAATTGAGGGAATAAATATATGCAAGCGTCGAAGCATTTACAATGGATTTGGAGTGTCTTAATCTCAAATGATATTTACATCAAGTTTAATCATTCATTTGGTTAATAAAAATCGATGTACTAACGGAATCATTAGGATTGAAGATGAATGCACTCATTGTTTAAAATAATTGTAAATCTATTTCTTGGAAAATTATTTTTTTAAGTAATGATCTGTGTGTCAAGAGCAATTTCTTCGAGTACGGATGATACCCTAAGGCACTTTGCAAATTCCCCGTTAAATACAATGGCTTTCCCTTTTACATGGACTTCAAAAGCGTAGCCGCGCGCTGTTTCAAACGAACAATTTACAGCTTTGATCAACTGTAAAATTACTTCATCAAAAGTATGCCAGTTATCGTTATATAACACTACCCGGCTTTCTAATCCAATTGTAGTATCTTCTTCTGTAATTACTACTTCGTCCGGTCGTTCTAATTCTTTTTTTTCCATAACAAAATTTAAACAAGTTGCACAAAACTGTAAAGCCTTGACTAAGATGTTGGATTTTCCAAAACAAATGTTTGTTTTTATACAATGGTATGATTATATTTTTCTAGTTAAAAACTAAGCACTATTTGGAGGTTAGATGAAAATAGCAGTATGTGTTAGCCACGTACCCGACACTGCTACCAAGATTAAAATTGCTAATTCGGGAAAAGATATTGACCCATCAGGCGTAACTTTTATTATAAATCCTTACGATGAATATGCAGTAGAAGAAGCATTAAAACAGAAAGAAGCGCTTGGAGGCGAAGTAACAGTATTCAGCGTTGGCGGAGATGCTAATAAAGAATCTATTCGCAAAGCTCTTGCTATGGGCGCTGATAAAGGAGTTCTTATAAAATCTGAAAACGAACTTGATTCCATCGGTATTGCAAAAGCGCTTGCTGTGGAAATTAAAAATGAAGGCTGCGAACTTGTTTTTTGCGGAAAGCAGTCGGTTGATTATGATGATTCTATAGTTGGTCAATTATTATCTGCTCTGCTTGGTTATAACTGTGTGAGCACAGTTGTTGGTTTGAAAATTGAAGGAAATAAAATAACCGCAGAAAGAGAAATTGAAGGCGGACGTGAAGTTATTGAAACTCAAATTCCGGTTGTAATAACAACCCAAAAAGGATTAAATGAACCCCGCTACGCTTCTTTAAAAGGAATTATGGGTGCAAAGAAAAAAACAATTGAAGAGAAAAGTTCCGCTAATGTCGAATCTTCGACTGAAGTGATTAAGATGAGAAAACCTGCTCCGAAGCAGCCCGGTCGTATTGTAGGTAACGATGTATCGGCAGTTCCGGAACTCGTAAAGTTATTAAGAGAAGAAGCAAAAGTAATTTAAGGAGAGAAAATAAATGGCAAATAATATCTTAGCGGTTCTTGAGCAGAGAGAAGGCAAATTAAAAAAAGCATCGTTTGAAGCCGCTGCAGTTGCATCTAAACTTGCATCAGAATTAAATTGTGACGCGATTGCTGTTGTAGTTGGAAATGAAATAATTAATTTAAATGAAGTTTCCAAATACGGTATAAAAAAAACTATTCATCTAAAAAGCAGTGGATTAGAGCAATACAGCACCTCGGGATATTCAGATGCAGTAACAGCTTATGCTAAAACAGTAGGTGCAGAATATCTAGTTTTTGCAAACACATCACTCGGCAGAGATTTAGCGCCAGTTGTAGCGATAAAATATGATGCAGGTATCTTAACAGATTGTACAAACATAGAAGTATCTGATGGTGATGTTGTTGTAACTCGTCCGGTATATGCGGGTAAAGCGTTTATAGATATAAAGTTTAAAAGTTCAAAAAAAATTCTAACAACGCGTCCCAATGTATTTAAAGCAGAAGCAAATAACTCTGCCGGTGCACCGGAAATTGAAGTGATAGAAATTCAATCGCCAAACCTAAACAGCCGCGTTATCGAAACAAAAAAATTTGAAGGTAAAATTGATGTTTCAGAAGCGGAGATAATTGTTTCGGGCGGCAGAGGAATGAAAGGACCGGAGAATTTTCATCTTGTTGAAGAACTCGCGGAAGTCCTTGGAGCCGCCGTTGGCGCTTCTCGAGCGGTTGTTGATGCGGGCTGGAGACAACATAGCGAACAAGTTGGGCAAACAGGAAAAACAGTGTCCCCTACTCTTTATATTGCTTGTGGTATTTCGGGCGCAATTCAGCATCTTGCAGGAATGTCATCATCAAAATATATCGTAGCTATTAATAAAGACCAAGATGCGCCGATTTTTTCTGTTGCTGATTATGGTATTGCCGGAGATGTTTTTGAAATACTGCCGGCTTTAACTGAAGAAATTAAAAAATATAAATGAGCCTGCTCTAAAAAGTTAATTGTATTGTTAGTTGTTGTCAATTAGTCAATGGAAAACAATCTTTGAGATTCCTTTTGAAGTCTCAAGTTATTTTCATGATAAATGGCGATTGTAAAGGCACTACTCGGTTGAAACTTTTTAGAGATGACTCATAAATCTTAATTTTTAGGAGATTTATTTGCAAAAAGTTCAATGTGAAATATTAGGATTATCAACAAGCCCATCTACAGGCGGGGCTTATGCTTTGCTATTAAAAGAACTAGACGGAAATAGGCGTTTGCCGATCATTATCGGTTCGTATGAAGCTCAGGCAATTGCGCTCGAGATTGAAGGGATTAAACCTCCCCGCCCGTTAACTCATGATCTGCTTAAGAATTTGATTGATAATCTTGGCGCAACTGTTTTAGAGGTATTTATAGATGAACTTCGCGACAATACATTCTTCGCAAAAATTGTGATAGAGGTTTCTGCATTAACAAACGAAATAGACAGCCGCCCCAGCGATGCAATAGCTCTGGCGGTAAGAACAAAGTCACCTATTTATGTTGCTGAAAATGTTATGAAATCTGCCGCTTTTATTCCGTCGGAAGAACTCTCTCCCGATTCCGAGATGCAGAGTGATGTTTTTGAAGAAGAAAAACCAAAGTCGAAGGAAGCAAGATTAGCAGCTCTTCAAAGCCGTCTGCGTGAAGCTATAGATAAAGAAGAGTATGAACGTGCTGCAAAATTAAGGGATGATATTAAAAATTTAACAAGCAGTAACTAATTGGTTATTGCTTAAATAGTTGTTTGAGTATTATTACGCCAAGTCCTTTTCAAATAGATGCATAAAAGTGAATGAAAGCTCTAAAATTTATTGAAATACTTTCCTCCCCATCGGGCACTCTTTGCATGCTTCAACATAACCGCAATTATTTCTAAACAATTCGATCATCCCCTGGTAAAGTACAGCGCGTTTTTTTACTCTGCGCAGCCCGAATGAATCAGATATTTCATTTACTAATTTGTTCTCACTTTGCTGACTATAATTAACAAAAAGTTTGAGAACATTTTTTGCCGCTTTTTCTTTACCGAATATTTCAAAATAAAGATTAGCAATCGGAAGAATAATATTAACAACAATTTCATCTGCACGGGAAGCGCCGACAAAATATTGAATTCTTGCATCTGACGGTTTATCAAACACATAGTGATTTAACCAATAACCGTGAGCCTCTACAATGATTAAATTTTTTATAATTTTTTCAAGTCGTCCGGTGTCTTCAACCTGTTCCATAAATTTAAACATTCGATGTATTAAATTTTCTTTAAGAATTCTATGCACCAATATGCTGCCGCCGGCAATTCTGATCGTAGGAAAATTCATCGGTCTTTGTCCGTAGAAATGCCAGTCTTCCTGGTTAAATGTTGTTCCATCATAAGTCGGTTTAATCTCCGTCCAATATTTCGCTAAACTTCGTGTGTACTCAGAAGTTTCCTCATCCGGGAGGTTATAAATATCCGGCATTAAACCGGAAATGTTAAACAACGCAGATTCAACAAATCGAACAAAATTGTCCCTACTTAAAAAAGAAGATAGAAAATTTATATCGGAAGTTTTAGCAAGTTTCAGCATTATCTCTTTATTTTTTGAATAGCCGAGCGCTTCAAAAATAGATTCATAAATTAATTGCTGCCATAATATTGTCGACTTAAAATCATCCGGCGAGGAATACTTTTCGAGCTGCGTTTCGTCATAATCATAATTTACGACCGGTTCCTTTAAATTCATCTCGGCAAGATATTTTAATTCTTTAATACGATTATAAAATCTGTTTTTTTTGTTTTTGAACCTTTGTATACCAAGCTGTGTGATTATGTCTATTTTTTCATTTTCACTCAATTCTTTGACAAGCTCTGAGCAAGGCATAGTATATATCCGGTTGTTTCTTTCTGTTAAAATAGCTTCATGCAAAGCGCTTCTTAAACCCGAAGCAATGCACTCCTCAATAGATATTGATTGGACTTTTCGTCCGTCGCTTGTAAAGACATGAGTTTGTTTAAAACTACTTTGAAGAACTGCGTGCAGCACAACTTTATTATACCTCTTGTTTAAGTTGTGACCATGATTTTTCCAATCAGAGTAGCTGCCGTCTATTTCTATATCGCCGCAAAAAGTTAGACTACCAATTTTTATTCGGGCATTTTTAAAATCGGGACCTCCGGTATCTTTGTTTTCAACCCCAGAATCAAGAACTTCAATTGAATCACCGGCTTTAGTTTTTAAGTTTTGGATAAAATTTTGTTTTTTCCAAATTTCATAAAGAAACTTTTCTTTGACGTTGTTTCTACCCATCGTCTTCCTTTTTAATTAGTTTAATAGTAGTATAAACTGATATAGAACGCTTTTGATTTTTTCTGTAAAAAGTTTCTATTGTGTTTTCTCCTTCGGTCAATCTAACATTATTAAACTTGAATATTCCATTGCTGATTTGGTAGTACATGTCAGTTTTGCGTTTGTTTTTAAACAGAAATAAATCCACGTTTTTCGCAGTTGGAGGAACGATCACTTCAATTGAAATTAAAGGTGTTTCAACTTCAACGGTATCTTTTAAGTTTTTAAATTTTAAGAAAGGTAATTTGGGGTCAATTTTCAGTCTGGATAAATCATAAACATCGGGGAACAAATCTGGCGGTAGTTCTTCTTCAATTCTTTCCTCTTCTTCCGCCGTGTTGTTTGGTGGTTCTTTTACTGGCACTACGCTTTCCTCTTTCCGCAAGTTTTCATTTAAGTTGAGAAAACTTACAAATATTAGAACTAATAATAAAATTAGAAATAAAACTTTTTTCACTCGTCAATAATATTTTTTACTATTTCATTCATCTTCACAAGTTCTGCAGAAGCTGCCTCTGCAAAATCAATGTTGTTACTTTTATAAATTATACCACGACTCATATTGATTAGCAAATCGTAACGATTGTGTTCTTTGAATGCACGTATCACTTCTTCAATGCTTCCACCTTGTGCACCCACACCCGGTAAAAGTACAGGTAAATTATTGAACATCGGGATTGATTTTTTTAACTCATTTATATTCGTTGCCCCAAACACTATACCGCAATTGGATAAAACGTTCCATTCGTTAACTTTTTCTATTACTTTTAGAAAAAGTGGAGAGCCATCCTTCAATTCAAGTTTTTCAAAATCTGCTGCTCCCGGATTTGAAGTAAGAGCGAGAATAAAATTTAATTTTTCATCATACCTAAGGAATGGTTTAATAGAATCGCCGCCCATATACGGATGGAGTGTTGAGGCATCGCATTTGTAGTATTCGAATATCGTTTTAGCATACATTTCGGAGGTGTTGCCGATGTCTCCCCTTTTTGCATCGCCTATAATTAAAATATCAGAAGGAATAAGTTCAATTGTCCTTTTTAATATTTCCATCCCCTCCGGTCCATCTTTTTCGTAGAAGGCAAAATTTATCTTGTAGGCTGCAGCATTAGTTATGGTTGCATTTATGATCTGCTTGTTAAACTCATAAACCGGGTTTTTTAATAATTGAATGTGAGATGGAAGTTTTTGAAAATCTGTATCCAAACCAACACAAACAAATTTGCCTTCTTTATTTTTATTGCGGAGTTTAGTTAAAGAATTCATTTTATAAATAATTTACATTAATAGTAATCAGTCAAATTTTATCATTGGTTTTATAAGTTATCCTTATGGGAGAAGTTTATTTTAAATCCAAAATCAAAAACTCAAAATATGTTACTTCTACTTGCGGCATTAGGTGTACTCTTTTCTTGTTCGATATATATTCGCAATTATTCCGAGCATAAATACATTTACTAAGAGAGAACTTCCGCCGTAACTTACGAAAGGAAGCGGAATACCAATCACCGGCATTATTCCAAGGACCATGCCTATATTTATCAATAGATGAATAAAATATACTGAAAGTATGCCAATAATCAATAAACTCAAAAATTCATCCTTCGCTGCAGATGCTGTTCTTAATATTCTAATGAACAAAAAGAGGAATAAACCAAGCGTTACTATGGAACCGATAAAACCAAATTCTTCGCCGATAACACAGTAGATAAAATCCGTCCACTGTTCAGGAATATATTGGAGCTGTGTTTGGTTCCCGTTTAAAAAACCTTTGCCGAAAAATCCGCCCGACCCTATAGCAACTTTAGCTTGAATTGCATTATATCCGGCTCCAAGCGGATCAGCCATCGGATCAATAAATGATTGAATACGTTTCTGCTGATGCGGGCTTAATGCGTTATAAACGTAATCTGTAAAAAAACCGGCGCCAATGTTAAATGCGATTATTGAACCGCTAAAAAAAATATTTTTCTTAAAAAATAATAACGCTGCTAAAACTATTACAACCGCTGATATAAAATAAATGGTGCCAAAGAGGGAAGCAACTGCTACCATCGCAGGTGATAAGACTAAAAATAATCCAAATAAACTTATCCCCTTCCAAAATATTAATGTTAGAATTAGCCCCACAAATACAAATGAAGTTCCCATGTCCGGTTCGAGAAGTATCAAAGCAACCGGAATGAACCCGATTGACAAGGCTTTAATAATATCACTAAAGGATTCTATATCTGTGTTTCTTCTACTTAAGAAAGCAGACAATGCAAGTATGGTTCCGATCTTCGCAAATTCTGCAGGTTGAAAACCTAATAAACCAAGATCGAGCCAGCTGCGTGCGCCAGAAACCTTTTTTCCGGCAACAAGCACTATAACCAAAAGTAGAAGCGAAAAAAGATAAGCCGGAATTGAAATCATTCGAAATGTATTCGTCGGAAGGAAATAAACTATAAAAAAAATAACAATCGAAAGCACAGCCCAAAACAATTGTTTCTGAAAATTACCCTCTGCTGCTGGATTATTTGACGTGGCGCTAAAAACAGCTAATAGCCCAATTATGATTAAAAAAAGTGCCGGAAAAAAAATTCCCAGTTCAAATTTATCCTTCAGTTTATAATCAATCTGCAAAAGATGCTCCCGCTATTTTATCATCAATTTTCGGAAGTAGCATTTCATCTTTCTGTTTTAATTTATCTTTTAGGAGATAAGCTTCAATTACTTTTTTAGCAATTGGTGCAGCATGAGTTGCGCCGAATCCTACATTTTCAACAACCACTGCAACGGCAATTTTGGGATTTTCAGACGGGGCGAAACAGATAAACAAAGCATGGTCTTTACCGTGTGGATTTTGTGCCGTACCGGTTTTTCCAGAAATGTTTAATTCCGTCATTCGAATGTGTGTTGCGGTTCCTGCGCCGTTTACCACCAGGTACATCCCTTGTTTTACGATATCAAAAACTTCCTGCCTAATATTTACATTGAGCTTATTAAAGTTAAATGGGATCAGCTTTTTAGTATTATCATCGGCATAACCTTTTGCTATATGGGGAGTGAAACTTTTTCCGTTGTTTGCAATGAGCGCAGTATATTGCGCTAACTGAAGAGGTGTAACAGAAACTTCACCCTGACCGATAGCAAGACTTGCCATTATGCTTCTTGGCCATTTTTCGCCATACCTTTTTACAAAATAATCTGTCTTCGGAATAAATCCCGGGGCTTCTTCACCGATATCAATTCCTGTTTTACCGCTAAACCCGAAACGTCGGCTATATTCTTCAAATTTGTCTAATCCTATTTTATATATTAGATTGTAAAAAAATACATTGCACGATTTTTCAATAGCCTGTATTACATTTACGCTGCCATGAGCGCCGTGACATTTAAATGATCTTCCGAAAGTAAATGAACCGCCACAAAAAAATGTAGTTTGCGGTGTTATTACTCCCATATCTAAAGCGGCAACTGCAGAAAGAATTTTATATGTTGAACCGGGAGGCTTTACCGACATTGTAGCACGGTTAAATGATGGCTTATCCGGATCGTTATATAGCTTACTTAAAAATTCCCGCGAAGTAACGTAAGAAAATTCATTTAAATCATAATCGGGCGCGCTTACTAGAGCAATTATTTCACCGGTAGCCGGTTCTATAGCAACGAGCGCACCTCTTTTACCGATAAATTCATGCTCTGCAACTAATTGAGCATCTGCATCAATAGAGAGCATTAGATCGTGTCCTTTTACGGAAGTCTCATCCCTTACACCTTCTTTATAACGCCCTATTTCTTTTCTTTTGGAGTCTACCAGAACGTAGTTATAACCCTTCTCTCCTCTTAAAACATGCTCATAGGTTTTTTCAATTCCATTGTGACCAACGTAATCCCCCGGATTATAATATCCATTTTCTTTTTCGAGCTGCTGCGGTGAAATTTCTTTTGTATAACCGAACATATGTGAACCCATGATTCCGCCAGGATAACCGCGCTGCATTTCAACAATATAATCAACCCCGGCAAGATGCTGTTCGTTTTCTTCGAGCCAGGAAACAACTTCGAAACTAATTCCCCTCTTAATCCTTATCGGTACATATTTCGAATATATTCTATTGTTCAATAATATTCTAGAAATGTATCCCGGTTCTGCATCAAGAATAGTCTCTAAAATTTTGTTTAATGAGGTGTCGTAATCTACGGGAGTAACGCGGAGAGTATATGCCGGAATATTATCAACTAGAACTTTCCCGTTCCTGTCAAGAAAGACTCCCCGCAAGGGTGTTTGCTCCATTGCTTTTATGCTGTTGCCTGCAGATTTTTCATCATATGCCTTATGCTGCACAACCTGCATTTGAAATAATCTAAATGCAAATAAGCTAAACACAGAAGCAATCAAAATAAAAATAATTGAACGCCTTGTTGGAGAAGCAAAAAACTTCGTTCTCAATTAATACTCCTTTGCGGATAAAAAATAACTACAACAAAACTTAACAGAGCAGTATAAATGCCGGGAATCATCCCTTGCTCAATTAAAAGCGAAAACAAACTCGAACTGGAATCAATCTGTGTTATAAATGTGTATATGACTGAATCAACCGAAGCGCATAAAAGAACAATCAGTGAAAACACTAACGATTTAAAATTGGACTCTAATCTGTTTTCATTGTAAAAATAACCCGCCAAAAATCCTGCAAGTGTTTTAGAAAGCATCGTACTACCGAGAAAACTACCGGTAATTAAATCAAATATAAATCCATAAATGAAGCCCAAGACTGTACCATAAACCTGTCCATTACGGATTGTATAAAAAACGAGCATAATCAAAATTAAATCAGGCACAGCGCCGTCAATGGCTACTAGGGGAACTATTGTCGTTTGAATTATTAACAGGGGAAAAAATAAAATGATAGAATAAATGTAATCGGTACGCATACTAATCACGATTATAGAAATTCAATTCGAGATTATTCTTTTGCCTGCTTTCAACAATTCCGAGAACAAATACGTGCTGAATTCGCATGAAGTCGACAAAAGGTTTCACTTTAACTTCGTTAAAAATTCCCCGCTCAACATCAGTTAGTTTAAGCACAACACCAACCGGAATAGGAACCGGCACAATCGAACTTAGTTCTGAAGTGATAATGCGGTCGCCCGGTTCAACATCATGAGTTTTCGGAACATTTATCATAACCAGATTTTCGCCATTCCATTTCATCACTGCGTCTATACGGCTGCGTTCATCTTTTACTGTAAGCTTTAACTCTTGATTTTTAAGTGTCCTGACTATCGAAAAATCCTCCGAAACAGAATGAATAATTCCTACCAATCCTTCATCATTAATTACAGGCATTCCGCGACTCACATTATTTTTGCTCCCGACATTTAGGGTAAATGTATTTTGAGCTCTTGTTAATGATTTTGCAACTATTATTGCGGGTATTAATGGATAGTCTGAGGAATCTTTAAAATTTAATAACTCTTTTAAGGCTCTATTTTCAATTCCGTATTGTCTTAACATATTTACTTGAAGCATCAATTCGGCATTAACTTCTGACAGGCGGGTGTTTTCACTTTTTATTTTTGCGATGCTAATTAAATCCGAGACCACAGAAGTGACGCCGGCAAATGAACCGAATGCCGCTGCCCTAACTTTTTGCACTGCAATGTTTTCATTAAAAGTTAATGCCAAAAGACTTGCAACGATAAGAACAACTAAAACAATATATTCCTTAAAATTTTCCCAAAGCTCTAAAAATAGACGTTTCATTAATATCTTCTATTACGGATTAAAACCTTAGAGTATTGATTTAAATTTTCTATTACCTTACCAGCCCCGCGTACTACAGCGGTCAATGGATCATCGGCAACGTGCACAGGAAGATTTGTTTCCATTCTGATTCGTTCGTCAAGCCCTTTTAATAAAGCGCCGCCTCCGGTTAGCATAACGCCGCGATCGAGAATATCTGCAGACAATTCCGGCGGAGTGCGCTCAAGTGATTGTTTTACAGCTTCAACTATCTGAACGACTGATTCGTTAAGAGCTTCTCTTATTTCAACCGAGCTTACCTCGGTTGTTTTCGGTACGCCGCCAACAAGATCTCTCCCCTTCACTTGAATTGTTATTTCTTCTTTAAGCGGCACAGCAGATCCAACTTCACATTTAATTGCTTCAGCAGTTCGTTCTCCAATTAAAATATTATGATTTTTTTTGAAGTACTGCATTATAGCATAGTTCATTTCATCACCGGCAATACGAATTGATTCTTCGTTAACTATTCCGGACAAGGCGATAACAGCAATTTCAGTTGTGCCGCCGCCAATATCAATAATCATATTTCCAACCGCTGCATCAACATCAAGTCCTATTCCTATGGCAGCAGCCATTGGTTCTGCAATAAGGTGAACTTCTTTTGCGCCAGCATGTTCGGCGCTATCGCGCACAGCACGCTTTTCAACTTCTGTAACACCGCTCGGCACTGCAACTACAATTCTTCTGCTTTGAACTGCGCCTGCACGAACGCGTTTTATAAATGCACGAATCATCCCTTCTGCTATTTCAAAATCCGCAATCACTCCGTCGCGCATTGGGCGTGTAACTTTTATTTCTTTGTGTTCTCTTCCCTGCATTTCTTTAGCTTTATTACCGAGCGCAATGATCTTTTTGGTATTCTTATCGAAAGCGACTATTGAAGGCTCGTTTAAAACTATACCTTTTCCTTTAACATATATCAGCGTGTTAGCTGTTCCTAAATCCATGGCTATATCAGCCGATAAAAAATCAAAAATTCCCATAAGTCCTCAATGTTTAAAATGTCTAATTCCGGTAAAAACCATTGCAACATTATTTTGATTAGCTGCATCTATTACTTCCTGATCCCTTACCGAACCACCCGGTTGAATTACTGCAACTGCGCCAAATTCGATAATCTTCAACAGACCATCGGCAAATGGAAAAAATGCATCGGAAGCCGCTACAGAATCAGTTAGGTCGAGTCCGTGTTCCTTTGCTTTCATAGACGCGATTTTTGCAGAATCGATTCTCGACATTTGACCGGCGCCAACACCGAGAGTTGTTTTATCTTTTACAAATACAATTGCATTTGACTTAGTATGTTTAGAAATCTTCCATGCAAAAAACAAATCTTCTAATTGATATGCTGTAGGCTTCCTTTTAGTTACTATTTTTATTTCATCTTCGTTTAATGAAATTCTATCCGCATCTTGTGAAATTACTCCGCCTGGAATATTGCGGAATAAAATATCTTTCGTACAAACAGATTTAAGTTGCTTTAGTAATCTTCTATCACGTTTTTTTCGAAGGATCTTAATTGCATCTTCTGTATAAGATGGTGCGCACACTATTTCTAAAAATATTTCGTTTAACTTTTCCGCTAATTTTTCATCAACCTCGCAAGTTAATGCTACAATGCCGCCAAACGCAGATACGGGATCGCATTTCAATGCTCTTATATAAGCATCATATGAGTCAACACCGATAGCCGCGCCGGCAGGATTATTATGCTTGATAATTGCACAAGAATTATCGCCGAGTTCTTCAACCAATTCTACTGCGGAAACTAAATCAAGAATATTGTTATATGATAAAGCTTTGCCATGGAATACTTCAAAGTAGGTTCTGAAGCTGCCATATAAAGCAGCCTTTTGATGCGGATTTTCGCCATAACGAAGCTTTGATTCAAGGGGATAATTTATGCGAATATGGGATCTTTCGTATCCAAAATTTTTCTCAATATAATTTGCAATGTACGTATCATAATTTGCCGTATGAGAAAAAGCAGCAGCCGCAAGTTGTTTTCTTGTTTCTTCCGACACAGCGCCATTCTTTAATTCTGAAAGAAAAGAATCGTATTGATCTGGATTTGTTAAGATAGATACATAAGCATAATTTTTAGCCGATGCTCTTATCAAAGAAGGTCCGCCGATATCAATGTTTTCTATTATCTCTTCAAATGTTGAATTCGGATTTTCGGCTGTTTTTACGAATGGATAAAGATTAACGCACACGATATCAATCGGAAATATCCCTGACTCTTCCGCTTGTTTTACATCTTCAATGTTATCGCGGCGAAACAAAATCCCGCCAAAAATTTTTGGATGAAGAGTTTTAACTCTGCCATCGAATATTTCGGGGAATCCCGTTATGCTGCTGATTTCCGCTACATCAATTCCCGCGCCTGAAATTATTTTAGCAGTTTTCCCCGTTGCAATTATTCCATAATTTAACAGTGATAAATCTTTTGCAAATTCGATTATATTTGTTTTGTCGGAGACGCTTAATAAAGCAAATTTCTTCAATTTCATATCCAATTTTCATAACGGCACTTTTTATTCGAGCACAACTACTCTATTATCTGTTCTGATAACTTTTCCCTCAATAATTTTTTTTATTACATAGGGAAGAATTTTATGCTCTTCTTTCAACACTTTTTCGGCAATTTCTTCGGGCGAATTAACACTTGATATATCAACACATTGCTGCGCTATAATACCGCCTGTATCATAATACTCATCAACGAAATGAACTGTTGGACCTGACACCTTAGACGACGATTGAAATACGGCTTTATGTACATTCATTCCATACATCCCTTTCCCGCCAAATGAGGGCAATAGGGCAGGATGTATATTAATTATTTTATTTCGAAACTCACCAACAAAGTAGGATGGAATTAATTTCAGAAATCCAGCTAAGACAATAAGCTCAACGCTGTTGATCTTCATCCAGGACACTAACTTTTCAAATGAAATATTACCTTCTTTATTGCCGATGTAAAAAGTAGTAATATTATTTTCCTTTGCTATGTCGAATGCAGCACAATTTTGTTTATCACTAATCACTGCAACAATGGTGATAATATTTTTAAGATCTTCATTTTCTAAAATAGCTTTTAGATTTGAACCTCTTCCGGAGACGAATACTGCTAAATTCAAAATATGCAACAGATTATTAGGTTGTGAAATTAGTTAATAACGATAAATTTATCAATTAAAAATAGCCGTAGGATGCTATTATTTTTATTTGATTAGTGCGTTTAAAAGATTTTTTAACTTATTTTCATAATCATACCCGCTAAAGTCCAGAGCTTCGGCAACATAATATTTTGCTTCGGCTATCTCACCTTTTTTAAGATGAGTGCGGGCAAGATAGTACATAGCAAATGGCTTTATCCATATTTCATCTTTGCAGTTATATTCCAATGCTTCTTTGCCCAATTTAAGCGACTCATCTAACTTATTCATGAAAAATAATGCATCTGAAAGAATTAACCTTGCTTCGGCTTTTAATTCTTCTTTTTTAAGATTAGGCAGCAAAGCATTTAAAGAATCAATCGCATCACGATAATTTCCCGCTTCAACCAAATTGGCTGCTTTAATCAACTCAAATTCATTTTTTGATATTGACCTCAGATAATAAATAGCGCCTTTTCTTTTTGCGTAAAGATCATCATCCAAATCCATATTCCCTTTACCAGAAGAGGCAAAATATTCGACAGCTTTAATTCTTACGCCAGAAAGTTCATAGCAGACAGCTATCCGGAAAGATGCAATACCGGTATAATCTTTACTATGCGCTGAGGATAGGAATTTTGAATAGTATTCAATAGCCTCATTAAAATTATTTTTCCTAAAATAAACATCTCCCATCAGGAAGTTTGAATAAGAAATAAGCTGTTTAAAGTTTACATTTTTTTCTTTTAATATTTTGTTGAGATGTTTTTCCGCCTTATCAAGATTCCGTTTCTTTATATCAAGTACTGCAAGCGAGTATCTGAATAATGTATTGTGGGGATATAAATTTTCAAGCCGGTTCAACACTTCGGAAGCATTTTTATAATCATATAAAACTTCGGAGTAAATCTGCGACAAATAATAATTTGCTTCAACTTTTGAGAACTTCCCTTTTTCGGCTGTTGTCCGGATATATTTTAATCCTTCATTTTGATTTCCGCTAATACCGGCAAGGCTCAAAACCCATTTAAAAGCAGCCGGTATTTGGGCGATTGCAAAATTATAAAGACCCAATCCAAGATATGCATCATAAAGCTCCGGATTAATTTCAATAGCATCGGATAAATAAGATTCCGATTCTTTCGTTGCCCAGGCGGCGTCTAAAAATTCCTCAGCTTTTGCAAAAGCAATTGCCCTGTATGAGTAATTTGAACCGATTAAATATAAAATTCGTTCATCTTCACTTTTGCTTAATAATTTTTTTGATCTTTCAATTGCTTTGTCAGAATTTAAAAGAAAAGAATCTAAATGCGGCTTCTGTTTGTTGCTCAAGTAATACCAAAAGTAAATACTCGATAGATAATGGTAGCCTGCAGGATGATCCGGATATTTTTCAATTACTTCAGAAAAAATAGTTTCGGCTTTATCCCATTCAAAATTATAACAGTAATTAAGTCCTTTAACGATTTGGCTATCTATATTTTTTTGAGCGTATAGATTTTCCGCGAGAAATGAAAATAGAACCAAACAAAAAAAAACAAAATAACTAATCCCAAAAACTGACGTGGTAAAAGATTTATGCATCTTGAGTAATAGCCTCGTGTTCTTTCCTATATTTCAGTGATGCTTTGATAAATTCCCTAAATAAAGGATGTGCTTTTGTTGCACGGGATTTTAATTCGGGATGAAATTGACAGCCGAGAAACCATGGATGAGAATTTAGTTCAATCATTTCAACAAGTTCACGATCAGGCGATAACCCGCTGAATATCATTCCATACTCCGATAATATTGGACGAAATTTATTATTCACTTCAAATCTATGCCGATGTCTTTCAGAAATAAATTCGGTTGCATAGGCATCATATGCTTTAGTCTCACGCTGAATGGTGCAAGGATAAGCTCCAAGACGCATAGTGGCGCCCATGTTTTTAATATTCTTTTGATCCGGCATAAGGTCAATCACACTAAATCGGTTTTTCTTAAACTCGCTGCTGTTTGCGTTTTTAATATTACACACATTCCTTGCAAATTCAATCACCGCACATTGTAAACCGAGACAAATTCCAAAGAACGGTATGTTATTTTCACGTGCAAATTTTACGGCGCTAATTTTACCTTCAATACCTCTTTCGCCAAAACCACCAGGTACGAGGATTCCATCAACGCCTTTTAATAACACCGAAGGTTTTTCCTGTTCTAATAATTCAGCGCTAACAAAGCGAACTTTTACTTTAACATTATTTTCTGCGCCTGCGTGAACAAACGCTTCCATTATGCTTTTATAAGCGTCAAGATGTTCAATGTATTTTCCGCAAAGAGCAATTTCTACTTCTTTCTTAGGATTTTTAAGATTTGCAATTAGCGATTCCCACTGATCAAGTTTAATTTT
>Ga0100380_10001807_pt1 | contig 23202 bp, 22 predicted proteins | sample CryGeymeta201504_FD_80417 | JGI IMG/M metagenome (GOLD analysis project Ga0100380, IMG submission 80417) | Groundwater microbial communities from Crystal Geyser aquifers in Utah, USA - Crystal Geyser metaG 2015-04 | ecosystem: Environmental > Aquatic > Deep subsurface > Groundwater | place... | reverse complement strand
GGTCAATCTTCTATCTAAAAATAAATATCTTCAAAGAAAATTTAATGAGGTATAAGATGCGGTTAAAACTTAAAGCAGGGATTTTAAGTTTGGCGTTTCTAATGTTCAGTTTTGTTATAACAAGCTGCGTGGAAGAGCCAACTATTGACCCTGTTACAAAACCATTTTCTGTTGCCAGAGTGGTTAACCTTTCAAGCAATGTACTCACAATGCGGATTACTATTGACGACGTGCCGACCTTAGATGGATTAGCTTCTCCTTCGGCATCGGATTACTTCGATATTAAATCCGGTAAAAGAAGATTTAAAGTGTATAACGCTGCCGGTGATCTTCTGTTTAACAAAGAAATAGAAATTATTTCTTATGATAGAACTACCATAGTATTTACCGGCACATATTCTACTAACGAGCTTGAAAACACATTCGCTAATTTTGAAGTGCCCGAAGGTGAAGTGTATGTAAGCAGCCAACCCGATGCAGGTATGGCTCATTTATATTTCGTTCATGCTTCAGCAGCTTTTGATACGTTAAGCTCGATAGATTATAATTTAGGATTAAATTACCTGCCGGCTGGCGATACAGTAAGCGTGGATACTGCTTTTGTTAAAATATTAAAATTCGGCGAAACTTTATCTGTTGGTAATGTAGTTCCCGGAGTTTATTCAAATATTATTTCAACAGCTGCTGCTAGTGCGGTTCAGTATAAAGATACGCTTAGTTTAGGCTCAATTAATGCCGGTTTTAGATTTTATATATTTCTATACGGAAAACCAAACGACCTGTCATATTTCAAGAATGAGGTGGTTCCTCCTCCAATTCGTTCACGAGATTGATAAATAAAAGGAGATAAAGAGTTATGAAAAACAAATTTACATTATTTTTTACGTTGCTCCTTTTGCTGGCTTCAACAGCCTACGCTCAAACCGGTAAAATCGTCGGTAAAGTTACTGATTTACAAACCGGCGAGGCGTTAATCGGAGCAAACATAATAGTACAAGGAACAAGTTTAGGTGCGGCAACAAACGTTGAAGGTGATTTTATCATACTAAACGTTCCGCCTCAAACATATACTTTATTAGCCAGATATATTGGTTATAAGGAAGTTACACAATCTAATATTAGAGTCTCGGTAAACGTTACTACAGAAGTAATATTTGCATTACCGAGTGAAACTTACGAATTAGGTGATGTTACAGTTATAGCGACTAAACCAATGATTAATAAAAACGTTACTAACTCTATTAATATAGTTGGCTCTGATGAACTTGATAATTTGCCGGTTAGAGGCGTTGCTAACGTTGTTAGTACCCAGGCTGGTGTTGTTACTCAAGGCGGAGCGTTATATGTGAGAGGAAGCCGGAGCGATCAGGTTTCATATAGAGTAGATGGCGTTGATGTTACTGACGTTGTATTTGGCGGCGCTTCAACGCTCGGCATCCAAAATGCAGTTCAGGAAATTCAATTCCAGGCTGGTGGTTATTCGGCAGAATTCGGCGGCGCTAACGCCGGTATTATTTCCACCACATCTAAAACTGGCGGTGAAAAATATCAGATCAGTTTCGAAGGTATTACGGATAATTTTGCCGACATCGGTAACAAATTCCTCGGCACTTATTCTTACGGCTATAGCGAGTATGTACTTACTTTAGGCGGTCCGGTTATACCTTCAGTTAAGAGTTTAAAATTCTTTGTTGCCGGCAGTAATACGTTCCGTAGGAGCCCTGCAGGTTTTTATAGCGGTATTGATTTGAAAAACGTTTATGATTCTAGCGCTACTTCGAGGGATCCTAGAACAGGTAATATAATACCCGCTGAAAGATTTGATGTTTATTATCCCGAAGGATATGTTGTTAATAATGCTGCACGAAACTATCAAGTTCAGGGTAACTTATTCTACGACGCAAAAGTCTTTCAGGTAAAAGTAAACGGTAGTTTTAAGAGAAATGACAGCAGAAACGGAGCCGGAAGACAGAGTTATTACACATGGACCCGCGCCGGTATGCACCAAGATCAAACAATTACCGGCAGCTTAAAACTTACACACATAGTTAGCGATAAAGCTTTTTATGATGTAATTTTAAACTATTATGATGATTACTACGTTGATATGGACCCGGTTTTCCAGCACAACATAACCGCATACGGCGATTCTGTTGAAAACGCTAAAATCGGAACAACACTACGTGGCGATGGGCAAACTCCGCTTGTTTTAGACGCTTTCGGCTTTAGGTTCACACGTCAGGTAATTCCGTATAATTTTTACAGAAAACAGAGATCAATGAGTTCTGGCGGCTCTGCAAACTTGTTATATCAGGTTGGGCTGCACCACGAGCTTAAAACCGGTGGAGATTTCAAATATTACACCATCAGAAGATATGCATTACCTTCTCCGATGTCTATAGCAAGCTTAAAAAGATCTATTCCGGACGGCGTAGTTAATGACCTCTATAACCGGTTAGACAATTACGGTTACGATGCTGAAGGAAATCTTTCCGAAGATGGTTTGACAGCTCCAAGACATCCAATCTTTGCAGCTTATTACCTCCAGGATAAAATGGAATTCAGCGACCTTGTTGTTAACATGGGTCTTAGATTAGACTACATTGATATTGACGGGCAAACATTCAAAGATCCGCACAATATTAAATTTACAAAAGATGACTTGATAGACCCTGCTTCTTTGGTAGATGTTGAACCATTTACACAGATAAGCCCGAGGTTAGGTTTCTCCTTCCCTGTTACTGATCAAACAGTATTCCATGCACAATATGGTAAATTTGTTCAGCAAACGAGATTAAGAGATGTTTACCAGGGTTACAACGTAGTGGCTGATAACATCAAAGGTGGTTTTGCTATCCAGGCGCCTGTTGGTTTTGGTCTGCGCCCTGAGAGAACGACTCAATACGAAATTGGTTTCAAGCAGCAAATTGGTGAAGTTTTCGCTTTTGATATTACCGGTTTCTATAAAGACATTAAGGATCAAATTCAAATCCGCTCCATATTTGCCGATGCTTCTGCAAACCACAGACAGTATTATGCATTTATAAACGGAGACTTTTCAACGGTTAAAGGTGTTGAATTAAAACTTGATTTAAGAAGATCAAACAGAATTTCCGCCACACTCGATTATACTTATTCGGATGCTCTCGGAACAGGTTCTAATCCTTCTTCAAGTTTTAGACAAATTTGGCAATCACCTACTGCAACTCCGTTTTTCCCGCAGCAGGTTGCGCCTTTGGACTTTAATCAGACTCATACCGGATTCTTAAACATTGACTATCGCTTTGCGGACAATGATGGTCCTTCTGTTTTTGGAAGCAAAATTCTTGAGAAATTCGGCGCTAATATTCTATTTTCATTTACCAGTGGTTTTAACTATACCCGCTGGGATGATGAAAGTTTTGGTAACCGGAGATTCCCGATTGAACCGCTTAACGCTTCAACAACACCATGGACGTTTCAGTTGGACGCAAAAGTTGATAAGACTATTGAGATCGGTCCTTTTAACACCAATATATATGTTTGGGTAATTAATCTTCTTAATACCCAGAACGTTACCGGTGTTTATAACACTTCCGGCGACGCATATGATGACGGCTGGTTAGCGAGTCCGCAAGGTAAAAAACAGGTTGAAGCGCTTCGTACATCATACGGTGACGAACAGGCAGTTCTTTATCAAAATCTATACAAAGCCACTAACTATGATTCCGGTAAATTTGGAACACCGAGACAAATTAGATTAGGCATTAGGTTAAATTATTAACTATAACCTGATAATATCTAATGAATAAAATGGAGATTAAAATGAATAAAAAAATTATAGGTCTTTTATCAACGTTTTTGCTGATACTGGCTTTTATCTCTCTCGGATTTAGGGGGGACGATAAAAACGGAAAAGTAAAAAAGACATCGATAAATGATGATTATGAATACATTGCTATTAATCAAATACTCATGTGGGTATCTAACAACGGCGATGGCTCGCATGATCCCCGTACCGATGGGAATGGTTTTTATTGGCCCGGCGGTATTAACAATACCGGTAAATCAGCTATCTTTGAAGATGGTCTGATTTTCGCCGGTAAAGTAGGACGTGAAATTAGAATGAACGGTAACACTCACAGACAGGGCTTGCAGGCTGGAAAGATACTTCCATCCGGCGAGGCAGACAACCCGGGACTTGAGAAATACCGTGTTTATAAAATTAGAAAAGGCTGGGAAAGTTTACCTCCCGGTCCTGACAGAGACTCATACGAAAAAGATTACAACGAATGGCCGATGGAAGATGGCGCTCCTTACGTTGATGTTAACGGTGATGGTGTTCCCAGCGCCGGTGACGAACCTTTCTTTGTTGGCGATGAAGTCCTATGGTACGTAGCTAATGATTTGGATGCTTCCAGATCCACATTCACTTATGGTACTTTACCATTTGGATTGGAATTTCAAACAACAATTTTCGGATTCCAGAGGACGGGCGCTCTTGGCGATATGGTATTCAAGAAATATAAAATCATTAACAAAGGCAGTAATGTTATCCGCGAAATGATACTTGGTTATTGGTCAGACACCGACCTCGGTGATGCAAATGATGATCTTACCGGCTGCGATACAGTACTAAGCCTTGGTTACACTTACAATGGAACTAATAGCGACGGTATTTATGGTTCACCTCCTCCTGCTGTCGGTTATGACTTCTTCCAGGGTCCAATCGTACCCGCAGCGCCCGCAGATAGTGCAAAATTTGACGGCAAGTGGATCAAAGGTTACAAAAATCTTCCCATGACCGCATTTACTTTCTATACTCAACGTTTTCCGCGGTATCGTGATCCTACTCAAGGTGTAGCAAGCGGTTCGATTGAATTTTATAACTATCTCTCCGGAAAAGTGTGGGACGGAACCCCATTTATTGATCCTAATACCGGGCAGATTGTGAAAATAATTCTTGCCGGTGATCCTGTTACAGGAACCGGTTGGAATGACTATTGGTCAGGTGGACCAAGTCCGGGTGATAGAAGACACGTCATGGGTTCCGGTCCGTTCACTATGGCGCCAGGTGATACTCAGGAAGTAGTAGTAGGTATTGTTATTGCAAAAGGCACTAGCAATTTAAATTCTATTACAGAATTAAAGAGAAAAGATGTAGCTGCACAGATAGCTTACGATCTCGATTTTCAGTTAACACCTTCACCGCCTTCTCCCAAGCTCCATGCTTTTAGTGACGATAAAAAAGTTACTTTATGGTGGGAAAACAATGCGGAATCTTATGATGAAGGCGACCCTCTTATTTACAATGCTGGATTAGCTGATACAACTTACACTTTCCAGGGTTATCGTTTATGGCAGTTTAAAGATCAGGCTGGCACCGAGCCTGTGTTACTTGCAGTATATGATATTAAGGATACTATAGCTGTAATCAGTGATTACGTTACTATAAATGGAAAAGAAGTGCTTGTTCCCGTTATTACAGGACCAAATGAAGGACTTACAAGATTCCTTCAGATAACTAAAGATGCTTACTCAAACGGAGCGCTTTATAATGGTTCACCATATTATTTCTCCGTAACCGCGTATGGCTATTCCGGGAATAGCTCACCAACGTTCCTGGAAAATCCTCCCGTAATTATTGAGGTAAGACCGGGCACAAGAGCTATAGACGAAAAATATGGTGACGAACAATGGACTAACAGCACCGGTAAACAAGTAGCTGGAACTGGTGAAGGCAAAATTATCTGGTCTATAGTTGATCCAACAGCACTTACCGGCGATACGTATCGCGTTAATATTCATGGTGGTATTTACGACCCGAGTTGGGACATAATAAACGTAACAAAAGGTGATACAATTATAAGGAATGTTAAAAACTTTGGTAGTGATACGCTTTACAACAAGTATGTTGTAGATGGTTTAATGATCAAAGTAATTAACATTGGCGCAGACTCATTAAAAAAAGCTTCAACTGGTTTTTATGAAGGAAAAATAAAAAGAGTAGTTGAAATAGCAAATGAGAATGGAACATTGTCAGAGCCCGTTGATGTTGTAATGGGTTTAAACTCCACCGGTAAATGGAGAATAACCGGGTATCAAGATACCACTGGTAATGTTTTAACAACTTTAAATGTTAGTAGAGATATAACCCCTGCACCTATTGGGTTTACGAATTACGAACTTAGATTTTCAGGCAGCAGTGAATATTATTTGACTGGTTCAATCGGTGTTTCTGAGCCAAGATATTTAAAGAGTGATAGTTTAGCGCCTGATAAAGTTCCCTTCGAATTCTGGAATGTTGGAAAGGACATTGCAAGTGATACGGATAATGTTCGCCTTTCAATCAAAGTCCGCGATGTTGAGAAAGGCGATATCACCTGGACGACTACCGATCATACATGGACTCGTAGAGCCAATGGTGAATGGGAACCTCTTTACTTCTCAACATTACCGCCTTATGTAGAACCAATGCCTATTAAGTCAGGCAATTTAAATAAAAAGGATTTTGTTGTCGGCAATTTTGTAATTGCCGGTGAAAAACCTGCAACTGGAACAATAATTAGAATTGAAACTTGGAAACCTTTATCAAAAGGTGATGTCTTTGAATTTAAAGTTCCTAAAACGGAGCGTTCAAATACTGAACTTGCTAAAAACAATATAGATAACATAAGCGTTTTCCCGAATCCTTATTTTGGCGCTAACTCTCTTGAAAGAGATAAATACCAGAGGTTTGTAAGATTTACAAACATGCCTCAAAAGGTTACTGTTAGAATATTCGCTCTTTCCGGGGTTTTCATTAACACTATTGAGAAAAATGATACAAGCCCTTATTTAGATTGGAACCTTAGAAATTCAGAAGGTCTTCCGGTAGCAAGCGGCGTTTATATTGCTTATCTCGATATTCCGAACGTGGGCACTAAAGTAATGAAACTCGCTGTAATTATGGAAACACAATATATCGACAGGTTATAAATTATGGAGGGAGTTCGCCCCTCCCTCTGTACATATAATCAAATTTTAAAGGAGATTGAATATGTTTAAATACACTACTAAAATACTAAAGATATCTATCCTCGCTTTGCTGATGGTTGTAGATATTTTTGCGAGCGGTGGGAGACGTAACGGAACAGCGGGCGCCCAAGAACTATTAATTCCAGTTGGTGCGCGCGGTTTGGCTCTTAGAGGAGCTTATGTTGCCGGTCTTGAAGGTATAGATGCAATCTATTACAATCCTGCCGGTCTGGGAGTTTCCCGTAACTCCACCGAAGCAATGTTCTCACACATGAACTATATCGCTGATATTGGCGTCTCATACGCCGCTATCGGCACAAATTTCGAAGGCTTAGGTTCTCTTGCCTTCAGTATTAAATCTATTGATTTTGGTGATATTCCGGTTACCACGGTTGAAAACCCAAGCGGTACCGGCGCAATCTTTTCACCTTTATTTGTAACTTTTGGCGTTACTTATGCAAACGCATTAACAGATAGAATTAGAGTTGGAGTTACTTTAAATGTGGTTTCCGAAAAAATAGTAAATACAAGCGCAACCGGAATTTCATTCGATGCCGGAGTTCAATACAATGGTATCGCAGAAATCGATGGTTTGAAACTTGGCGTTGTTCTTAAGAATTTTGGCGCTCAGATGAAGTTTGACGGACCGGATTTATTAAGGCAGGCTGAAGCTGTTAACGGATTGAGAGGAGAACAGCTCTACAAAATAGATGCTGCCGGTTTCGAACTTCCATCTCAGATAGAACTTGGTTTGGCTTACGAAAGAAGATTTGCAGATGATTTTAAAGCTTTATTTGCTACTTCTTTTCAAAATAACAACTTTGCAAATGATGAGTATAGATTTGCTGCCGAATTTGGCTTCAAAGATATCTTCTTTGTAAGAGGCGGTTATGCGTTAGTTCCTGATGCCAAAGTTGATCAGGAAAATATTTTCGGTCCAACTTTTGGCGCCGGAATTAATCTTGATGCAGGAATAAATATTGTGGTAGATTATGCTTACAGAACTACTACATATTTTGATGCTAACCATATGTTCTCAGTAAAGCTTGGTTTCTAATTAACTAAAAATAAGTTCATTTAAAAAAGGCTGGCGTATTCCAGCCTTTTTCTTTAAAGATATGCCATGAAAAAAATAATTTTCTTACTGCTAATTTTACCAGCATTCGTTTTCGCACAAAAAAATCTAAAAGTTGATTTTGATTATGCTCGCTTTATGTATGATGGAAAGAGCGGTTATGTTGAAATCTATTATTCATTCTTTCAGCCGGAGCTTCAAGTTATTACTGTGGATGAAAAATTGATGGTTCGTGGAAAACTTTTGGTTCAGATGGTTAATAATAATTCTGATGATTTGATTGTAAATAAGGAATATCAGTTTACTAATGTAGTGGACACTTCAAAACTGAGCGCTTCCTCAAAAAGCTTGACTGGAAATATCGGTTTTATTATTCCATTTGGAGAATATGATTGTTTTCTTGAGGGAAGTGATGCTTCCGATTCAACAAAAACAGATTCAATTTCATTCCAGTTATCAGTTTCAGCTTTGCCGGAAGAAAGAGTTTCTCTTAGCGATTTACAACTTGCAAGTTCTATCCGTCAATCTGACGATAAAAGTTCTATCTTTTTTAAAAATACTTTTGAGGTTATTCCCAATCCGGGAATAATTTATGGCGAAGCTCTTCCGGTTATTTATTTTTATTCAGAATTATATAACATCGATAAAAACATCGGTGATGAAATACTTAAACTTGAACATCTGTTAGTTAATTCAAACGGACAAACTGTCTATCGTAAGAAAAAACTTGTTCCCCGTAAAACTGCTACTATGGTTGAGGTTGGAGCAATTAATGCAAGCAAATTGCCATCCGGGTCGTACACACTTGCTGTTGCTGTGAGTGATTCAATTAAAAATTCGACAATTTATTCTTCAAAAAAATTGTTTATTTACAATCCTTCGGTTGTTGATACTAATATGTACCATGTTTCTGATAACAAATTAATTTTAAGCGAATTCGCTTCGATGTCTGAAGAAGAACTTAATGATGCTTTCGCTGTTTCTAAATATATTGCTTCAAGCCAGGAAATTAACCAGTGGAGTAAACTTGCTGAAGAGGAAGGTAAACGAAAGTTTTTATTTGATTTTTGGAAGGGGCGGGATTTGAATGTGGATACTCCGGTAAATGAATATAAGCGCGATTACATGCGCCGGGTAGATTATTCAAATGAGCATTTCGGTAATATTCAGCGCAAAGGCTGGAAGACTGACAGAGGGAGGGTTTTTATTACTTACGGCGAACCGAGTGAGATCGAAAGATATCCGAATCAAGTTGATACTAAACCTCACGAAATTTGGGTTTATAATCAATTAGAAGGCGGCGTTGTTTTTGTGTTTGCGGATTTAACAGGTTTTTCTGATTATCAATTACTTCATTCCTCTATGCGCGGTGAGTTATATGACGATAACTGGCAGAGAAAAATAAGCACTTACTAATTTTTGAACGGGTACAACGCATTTATTTTCGAAACGATTTGAACTTCAGTTAAAAAACTAAGTTTAGCTATTATTGTATTTCTAAAAAATAAAGTAGCCAGTGCAAAACAGAATAGAATATATCCTTTTCATCTTATTAAGCTTTTTGTTTAAACTAATCGGTTTAACAAATGCGCGTAAGTTCGCCAAATTAATGGGGGCTTTTTTCTATTACATCATTCCCATCAGAAAAAAAACAGTTTACGAAAACCTTAAAATTGCATTCCCCAATTTTGATGAAAAAAAAATAAACCAAGTTGCTCTCGGCAGTTATATAAGTTTTTCTGTTGCTTTGGTTGAAATTTTGTACATGCCCTGGATGACAAGGCGTGAATTAGAAAATGCGGTTCTGTTTTTAAACAGAGATTTAATTCTCGAAAAACATAAAGAAAACAAAGGAGTGATACTTCTTTCGGCTCACTTTGGCAATTGGGAATATATCGCAGCTTCAGGTGGTTGTCAGCTAAATGTGCCTTTCTCGGTTATTGTTAAATCTCAAAGGAACACGTTGGTAGACAATTGGATTAACAAAATGAGAACCAGATGGACGAATAAAGTAATTTTTCTCGGCGTTTCCATACGATATATTTATAAAGAAATGTTAGATAAAAACATCGTTGCTATGGTTGCAGACCAGAGAGGACCAAGGGAAGGAATTAGAGTGAATTTTTTTGGCAGACCGACCGCAATTTATCAAGGACCTGCGATGCTGGCGCTAAAAACCGGCGCACCTATTTTGTACGGCATCGCTGTTCGTCAAACCGATGCTATATATAAAGTAGAAATGGTAGAAATTGATAGAAGCAATTTACCGGATGATGACAGTGAGAAAGTCATAGAAATTAGTCAACGACATATGGCTCATTTAGAAAAATTGATAAGAGAGCACCCCGAACAGTGGTTGTGGCATCATAAAATATGGAAATACTAACGAGAATGGAAAGAATTTTAGTAATACAAACAGCTTTCATCGGCGATGCTGTTCTTACGCTTCCGATGCTTCAAAAATTAAAAGAAAATTTTCCTGCTTCTGCCATAGATGTTGTTTGTATTCCTTCAACCGAGGAAATATTTAACGCATCTGATGCAGTAAATGAAGTTTTAATAATGGATAAAAGAGGAAAACACAAATCAATCATAAATCTTTTCAAGTTCATTAAAGAAATAAAAGATAAAAATTACACAAGAATTTATTCCCCCCATCGTTCATTCAGATCGTCTTTGATAGTTATGCAAAGCGGTGTAAAAGAAACTTATGGATTTGATTCGAGCAGTATGTTTCATATTTACAAACACATTACAAAATATAAATTAGAACATCACGAAGTAGAAAGAAACCTTGAATTAATAGGCTTCGATTGTTCGAATGATAAATGGCGAATAAAACCGGAGATACAGGTTTCTGCCGAAACACAAAATAAAATTGATAGATATTTGCTTGGAAATAATTTAACACGTAAACTTGCAGCAGTGGCTCCAGGCACTATTTGGAGTACAAAAAAATATCCTGCGAAATATTTTTCGCAAGTTGTGAATTATTTAAATAAAAAAGATTTTGAAGTGCTGCTAATTGGAAGCGAAAAAGATAGAGATATTTGCAGTTCAATTGCGCCGGATTCAAAGTCCGGCGTTAAAGTAGCCGCAGGAGATTTAAGTATAGTAGAAACGATTGAACTGTTAAAAAGATGCGAAATATTAATCTCTAATGATAGTGCACCGACTCATTTTGGAATGGCGGCAGGGATCAAAGTGCTTACAATTTATTGCTCGACTGTTCATTTATTCGGTTTTTATCCGTACAATAAATATAGTAGCTACATAAGCTTTGATGAATTAGATTGTAAACCGTGCGGCATCCACGGTTACGATGAATGTCCGATAAAAACGTTCGACTGTGCAAATAAATTAACGCCCGAAAAAATCACAAATAAAATAGAAGAAATGTTAATAGGGATTGTTTAATGACTGAGATTATTAAAATTGAAGATAACTGCGACGAAGCAGTTCAAAAAGCAAAAAAATATTTTTTTGATGGCAAAGTATTTATTTATCCAACCGACACAATTTATGGATTAGGTGCAAATCCGTTCAATGATGAAGCAATAAAAAGAATCTCAACTATAAAGAACAGAGATGATAAAAAAAATTACATTTTGCTTATCAGTAGTATGGAACAACTATTGAAATATACTGAGATTGAAAATGAACGTTTACTTGATTTATTGAATGAGATGTGGCCCAACCCGGTTTCGGTTGTCCTAAAGCTAAATGCTAAAACCAGAGCTGATTTAAATAAAGAAAATATTGCCTTCAGAATTCCGAGTAACCGGTTTTGCATAAAAGTTCTTGAAGCCATAAAAATGCCTTTGGTTACAACAAGTGTTAATAAAACCGGGCAGGCGTCTTATGTTGACCCAAGCCAGATAATTGATAATTATTCAGAAGAAGTCGATGCAATTTTTTATAGCATTAAGCAGATTCAAAATAGAGCATCAACTTTAATAGATATGACAAGCAGCGAGCCCGTAGTTTTGCGTCAAGGCAAATTCCAAATTGATAGTTTGATTAAGAAGTTTTCTCTAAATTCTTTGCAATGACTAAATCAAGAAAGAAAAGAATAAGCGAAAAACCTGCAGAAGAAATGCAGGAGGTTTATTATAAAAAATTTTTTGGTGAAAAATATTATTCCCGGACTGAAATCTTATATCTATCCTTAATTATTTTTTGTGGATTAATTCTTCGTTTGATTTATTTTTTTGAAACAGAGGGGACGCCTTTTTTTACCAGCCTCTATTCAGATTCAAAAATTTATTTTGACTGGGCATCTGAAATAGTTGCCTCGGGAAATTGGGTTGGAAGCGAAGTATATTTTATGTCGCCCGTTTATCCTTACTTTTTAGCAGTAGCCACAGCCATCAGTAGCGAAAGTATAACCCTTGTAAGAATTATTCAGGTAATTGCGAGCAGTTTAAATATCTGGGTTATTTATCTCATTGCTCGAAATTTGTTCTCAACAAAAGCAGGATACGCAGCTTCAATTTTAGCTGCAGTTTATTCAATTTTTATTTTTTATTCCGGTGCAATTTTATCGGAAACTCTGCAAACTTTTATCGTATCAATGTTGGTGCTCCTTCTTGTAAACGTTTCAATGTTTGAAGAAAAAGACGAACTCGAAAAAACAAAAGACCGCTGGTTGTGGATAGGTTTATTGCTCGGTTTTTCATCGCTGTTTCGTGCAAATATTCTTTTGTTTTTTTTAGGTGCTGTTGTATGGCTTTTCTTTCATTATCGAAAAGATGAAAAACTGAAAACGATTTTGAAACCAGCGCTAATTTATTTGTTCTTAGGTACGGCGCTTCCGGTTTTTGTTGTTACTGTTAGAAATTATGTCGTCTCGGGTGAGTTTGTTTTGTTAACCTCGAACGGAGGAATTAATTTTTATATCGGCAATAATGATGATGCATTAGGCGTATTTAAGACTCCGGAAGGGTTCGATTTTTTCAGCGATATGTCCGGGAAAAACTATGCTGAAAAGTTAACCGGCACAGAATTAACATCCTCCGAAGCTTCTTCCTTTTGGTATAGAAAAGGATTTAATTACATTTCAGAGAAGCCTGCCGGGGCGGCAATATTAACTCTAAAAAAACTTTTACTGTTTTTTGATAATTCCGAAAATCCTCAATCTACGATAATGGATTTAGATTTTTTTGCAAGAAATTACAGTAAGTTGCTTTCATTACCGCTTCCGGGTTTTTATTTAATATTTTTACTTTCAATTGCTGGTTTTATCCTAACGTGGAAGAACAGAAACCGGTTAAAGCTGATTTATTTTTTGATCTGTCTCTACATTTTATCTGTCGTTATTTTCTTCATTATAGGAAGATTCCGTGTTGCCATAGCGCCGGTGTTTATAGTTTTTGCAGGAGCTGCGTTAGTGGAAATGTATAATTTGTTGAGGGCTAAAAAATTCAAACCGATTTTTATTTCAGCCGGTGTTGTTATTCTGTTTGTCCTTGTTGAGTCTTTTGCTTCGCCCAAATTCAATTACAGTGATTATGATGCTTACATAAATCTCGGTAATACAGCATTTGAAAATAAAGAATATGACAAAGCGTTAACTTACTACCGTAAATCACTCCAAAGTGAAAGTTCTTACCTGACATATGTGTTAATAGGAAACACTCTTGCAGTGCGCGGAGATATTAATGCCGCGGAATATTCTTATCAAAAAGCAATAGAATTGAATAACAAGTATGAACTTTCTTACTTCAATCTTGGTTTATTATATAGCCAGACGAACCAGATAGAGAAAGCGATTAATCAGTTCAATAAGGTAATCGAAATTAATCCAAAATTTTCGGATGCCTATCGCAATCTTGCAATTGCCTTATATATTAAAGAAGAGTATCAGGCAGCGCTTGAGTACTTTGAAAAATATCTCCCGATGGTTAAAGGCGAAGAGTTAAAAAAATCAGTTATCCAGGATATCGAAAACATTAAAAAGCTGCTCAAAAAAAATGACGGGTAAATTAATTTTAAAAAATTTATATTTCATAATAGAATATGAAAATATTTAAAATATTTAATATTGTTAAAGAACTTAAAGGACTTTCTATCCTTATAGTTCCCGAAGATACAGGACGGGAAACCCGTACGCATAAATTAACTATGCAAAAAATATTAGCTGTCTTTTTGGGGTACACAGTTTTTACAATGCTTCTCGGCTTTTTTCTGATGAATATAACTCCGTTAGGATTATTGGTTTTTCCCAAATATGCTAATCTAAGTTCAGGCGATTTGGAAAAGATTGAAGTGCTGAATGAAAGAATGTTGTTCCTCTCGCAAGAATTAGAAAAATTAAAATCGACAAATGACAAACTTCGTTCCGCAATTTCGCTCGGCGATTCAACATTGCTTGATTCCCTAAAAAAAAGAGAAAGCGCTGATAAAAAAAGTAAAATTCATCTTGAGGGAAATTTGTTATCAATAATTCGCGTACTTCTTTTACGAATGAATGAAGTTCAAAATGATTTGTACTTCTATCCCCCTGCTGCAGGTTTTATAAGCCGTTCCTTTAATCCTGAAAAAGGACACATGGGCACAGACTATGTACTGAAAACAGGAACGCCTGTTTATTCTTCAGCAAGCGGTTACGTTATATTTTCTGGATTTACACCTAAAGATGGTTATATGATTATTTTGTCACATCCAAAAGAATTTGTAACTGTGTATAAACATTGTTCAACGTTACTTAAAAAAAGCCGCGATGAGATAATGCAGGGGGAGATGATTGCTTTAAGCGGGAATAGCGGTGATATTACAACCGGACCGCACTTACATTTTGAAATCTGGAAAGATGGTTATCCCGTTGATCCGGAAAAGTATTTAATAAACTATTAAAGGAGTAAAAATTGAAAGCAAGATCTAATGACCTCGGGAAAGATGAAGTAACAATTATCAGTGCTGGAGTATCTATTGAAGGTAAACTGAACAGCAACGGTAATGTTCGAATAGACGGAGAAGTAAAGGGCGATATTAATGCTTCCGGCAATGTTACAATTGGAGAAAACGGAGAAGTTAACGGAGAAATTCGTGCCTCGGTTGTTACTATCGGCGGGAAAGTTACTGGCGCAATCCATTCTAAAGAAAAATTAGTTCTCGAATCCAAGGCATTATTGAAAGGTGATTTAGTCACGAAAATATTGGTTGTAGAAGCCGGAGCGAAATTTGAGGGAAACAGTTCTATGGGCGGAGCAGAAACTACTAAAATTCCCGGACAATTTCCCGAGCAAAAATAAATGTCAGAAAGCGATAAAAACGATTCTGAGAAAGACAAAATTCTAAAGGAAGTTACTCCTTATCTTGGACTCGGGCTTCAACTTGCTATAACCGTAGCTGCTATGTCTTTGCTTGGAGTATGGTTGGATGGAAAGTTTGACACTAGCCCAATTTTGACTATTTCACTCTCATTTATAGGGATCTTTGCCGGAATGTATAATTTTATTAAATATGTAACAAAAACAGGAAAATGATTAAAGATAACAAGCTTCTTTATTCTGTTGTAATTCTTGTTGTTTTTTTTGTTTTAGCTGGATGGACATCTGTTTTTTTTAAATTGTTTGCAATCGAAAGTGCCGTTGCCTTGACAGTTGGTGGACTTATTACCACATCAAATTTTTTACTCGGTATGTATTCACTGAGCATCGCTAATAAACGATCAGAACAAATGTTCGTGGCGATATTTTTTGGCGGCATGATAATCCGTCTTGCGCTCCTTCTTACGGCGGTACTAATTTCATTAACAGTTTTGGAATTAAAACAGAATAGTTTTATATTTTCCATCTTCATTTTTTATATTTTGTACCTAATTACAGAAATTTTGCATCTAATTTTTAAAAGGCATTAACTTTTTTTTTAACTTTGAACAATATTACGGATACATTAGCTATTGCTGACACAATTGTCAGTGTTAAAAAGACCGACAGTGGCTGGATAATGCATCATATCATGGATTCCAGGGCAATTGAACTCCCCTTTTTCGGTGAAGTTCATATTCCTCAGTTTCCACTTTTGTTTGGTATTGATCTTACCCCAACCAAGCACGTAGTGTTTATGTGGCTCTCTGCACTTCTCGTACTGCTGGTTTTTGCCACCGTTGCATCAAAATATAAAAAATCGATCGTTCCGCGAGGAATAGCAAATTTCTTTGAGGTTTTTATTCTTTTTGTTAAAGATGAAATTGCTAAACCAACAATCGGTAAAGGTTACGAAAAATTCCTTCCGTATTTATTGACAGCTTTTTTCTTTATTTTATTCGGCAATTTCCTTGGACTTGTTCCTTATTCCTCTACATTTACAAGTAACATTGCCATAACGGCTACTTTAGCGGCATTAACGTTTGTAGTTACACAGGTTGGCGGGATGATGCAAAACGGCATATGGGGTTATATTCGGGGTTTAATGCCTCATGGAATTCCCTGGTGGATGATGCCAATAATGATACCAGTAGAATTTTTAGGATTGTTCACAAAACCATTTGCATTGGCTATACGTCTTTTTGCAAATATGCTTGCGGGGCATACCGTCATTTTGGCTCTTATTGGGCTTATTTTTTTCTTAGGAACTTGGGTAGTAGCGCCGTTATCGGTGGCTTTTGCACTATTTATTTATCTGCTTGAAATTCTTGTTGCACTAATACAAGCATATATTTTTACTATGTTGTCATCACTATTCATTGGTATGGCGGTTCATCAAGAACATTAATAAATAATAATTAATAAATAATAAATAATAAATTAGTAAGGAGTTATAAATGGATTTTGCTTATTTAGCAGCTGGTATTGGCGCCGGATTAACAGTTATCGGCGGTGGTCTTGGTATCGGTAAACTTGCAAGCTCGGCTATGGAAGCCAGCGGAAGGCAGCCTGAGGCTGCAGGTCCTATCAGAACTTCGATGATTATTGCTGCAGCTCTTATCGAAGGTATGTCCTTTTTTGGACTTGTGATTTGTATTCTTTTGGCAGTTAAATAATTATTAACACAACAGGGGTTTTAATAACTCCGGTTTATTTTTAACTAATAGGAAGTTATTGATGTTAGCTGATATGATTTTTGGTTTGCTTGCTCTTTCTCCGCAAGAGGGCGGAGGAACGTTGCTTGATGTGAACCCCGGACTTATCGTATGGACAGTAATTACTTTTGTTCTATTGCTTCTAATTTTACGAAAGGTTGCCTGGAAACCGATTCTTTCTGCTCTTGATCAGCGAGAAACTACTATAAAAGAATCACTCGAAAAAGCTGAACAGGCAAAACAGGATGCTATTCAAATCCTTAAACAGAATGAAGCTAATCTTGCCAGAGCTGAAGAAGAGTCGCAAAAGATAATCGAACAAAGCCGTCAGTACGCTGAGAAATTAAAAGAGCAGATGCTTCAAGCAAGTAAAACACAGGCACAAAAAATTGTTGAGGACGCTTCTGCCGAGATTGAACGAAAGAATGAAGCAGCCTTTGACGAATTAAAAGCGCAAATTGCCGGGATAGCAGTTGATGCCGCAGAGAGAATTCTTAAAGAAAACATCAACCCGGAATTAAATAAAAAACTTGTTAACAATTACATTAATGAGATAACTAAGAATTAGTTATGGCTGAGCAAAAAGTTTCAATAAGGTACGCACAGTCTTTGCTCGATTCGGCAGTCGAAAGGAATAACCTAAACGATGTTTACAACGATGTTAAGTTAATTGTATCTACTTTGAAAAATTATCCCGAACTTCGTAGAGTTTTTATAAATCCTACTATTAGACCTGAAACAAAAACTTCAATCTTGAATGAAGTTTTTAAGGAAAAGGTAAATGGGGATACAATTAGCTTCTTAAACTTTATTGTTGAAAAATCCAGGGAAGACCTTCTATTTAGCATAATGCTAAAATTCATTCAACTTTATAATGAACATCTTAGTCTTGCCGATGCAGAAGTACGTATTGCTTTTGATTTTTCAGAAGAACAAAAGCGTGCGTTAAAAGAAAATCTTGAAAAATTGGTTAATAAAAAAATTAATTTTAATTACAGTATCGATCCACAAATAATCGGCGGATTTGTTGCGCGGATTGATGATACTGTCTTTGATGCCTCTGTTAGTCATCAATTAGAAATATTAAAAAAACAATTTATCGAAGGTGGAGCTTCGTTAAATTAATTGGAATTAAGAAGGAATAAAAAATGGCTGAAGTAAGACCAGACGAAATATCTGCGATACTTAGAAAACAATTATCCGGTTACGAAAACGAAGTGGACATATACGATGTTGGCACTGTTCTGCAAGTTGGGGATGGAATTGCTCGGGTATATGGACTTTCAAAGGTAATGGCAAGTGAGCTTGTTGAATTTCCGAATAATGTTTACGGAATGGTTCTTAATTTGGAAGAAGACAGCGTTGGCTGCGTTCTTTTTGGCGAATCTACACTTGTTAAAGAAGGAGATACAGTTAAAAGAACTAAACGTGTTGCATCAATGCCTGTTGGCGATGAAATGCTTGGAAGAGTAATAAATCCTCTCGGAATTCCTATCGACGGTAAAGGAGCTATAAACACAAATAAGTTCTTACCAATTGAGCGTAAAGCTCTTGGTGTTATTCAGCGTCAGCCGGTAAAAGAACCTCTTCAAACAGGTATAGTAGCTATTGATGCTATGATTCCTATCGGACGCGGACAAAGAGAACTGATTATTGGCGACCGCCAAACCGGTAAAACTGCCGTCGCCGTTGATACAATAATCAGCCAAAAATATACACACACCGAAGAAGCAAAACGTCTCGGTATCAAACCTGTTTATTGTATTTATGTTGCCGTCGGTCAAAAAAGTTCAACAGTTGTACAGGTAGTATCTAAACTGCAAGAATACGGGGCAATGGATTACACAACAGTTATCGTAGCTTCGGCTTCTGAGCCAGCTCCTTTACAATTTATTTCCCCATACTCTGGCGCAACGCTTGGCGAATATTTTAGAGATAACGGAAAACATGCACTTGTTATTTTTGATGACTTATCAAAACAAGCTGCCGCTTACCGGGAGCTTTCTCTACTCTTAAGAAGACCACCGGGGCGTGAAGCTTATCCCGGCGATGTGTTTTATCTTCACTCCAGACTCCTAGAAAGAGCTTCTAAACTAAGTGATGATTTAGGCGGCGGAAGTTTAACTGCATTGCCTATTATTGAAACCCAGCAGGGCGATGTTTCCGCATATATACCTACTAACGTAATTTCAATTACAGACGGACAGATATATCTTGAATCGAATCTGTTTAACGCCGGCGTTAGACCTGCTATTAATGTTGGTATTTCAGTTTCGCGTGTGGGTGGTAATGCTCAAATAAAAGCAATGAAAAAAGTTGCGGGAAGTTTGAAACTTGACCTAGCTCAGTACCGGGAGTTAGAAGCGTTTGCTAAATTCGGTTCTGACCTTGACAAAGGAACACAGCGTACTCTTGCAAATGGCGCGCGCCTTGTTGAATTGTTGAAGCAAGGGCTTTACAGTCCTGTAAACGTTGAAAAACAGGTTGTTAGTCTTTTCCTAGCCACTAGCGGGTTTTTAGATGAGGTTCCGATTCATGATGTAAAGCGATTTGAAAAAGAAGTGCTTGAATTTATTGAAGTGAAATACAATCAAATTTTCGAAAATATCAAGAAGGAAAAACAGCTTTCAGAAGATACAATATCCGCACTTAAAAACGCCGGCAGTGAATTTGTAAGCGTATTTAAGAAAAGCTCCTAAAGAAGATAATGGCAACATTACGCGATATAAAAAGACGAATTAAAGGCGTTCAGAATACGCAGCAAATTACAAAGGCGATGAAAATGGTTGCCGCTGCAAAATTACGCCGGGCGCAGGAAGCAGTTATAAACGCACGTCCATACGCACGTCAAATATCACTTCTTCTTTCACATCTTGTTACCGAGGAATATCAAGTTAACAATTCATATTTCCTAAATAGAGAAGTAAAAAATATCGCAATCGTTGTAGTTACAGCCGATCGAGGATTATGCGGCGCCTTCAATAGCAATTTAATAAAAGAAGTAACCCACTATCTTACTGAAATTGAACCGGGTGTAAATAAGCATTTCTTCTGTCTGGGAAGAAAAGGATACGAATTTTTTCGTAACAGAGATTTTAATATCGCCGGTTCGCGATCAGCTCTTTTTCAATCATTGAAGTATGAAGATGCGCTTGCTGTCACTCAGGAACTAATCGACAAATTTTTAGACGGTACTTTTGATAAAGTTGTTTTAGTTTACAACGAATTCAAATCAATCATTCAGCAGAAAATAGTTACAGAACAATTTCTTCCGATACCCGAACCGGAAGGCGGGGAAAACAATCATACCAAACTGCCGGATTTTATATTTGAGCCGGATCAAAAAACGATATTTGAATATCTTTTATCCAAGCACTTAAAAGCTCAACTGTGGCGCATACTTCTCGAATCGAGCGCCGCCGAACAAGGAGCGCGAATGACTGCGATGGATAATGCAACAACAAATGCTAAAGAACTTATTAGAAGTTTAAATCTAACTTATAATAAGGAAAGACAAGCAGCAATTACTAAGGAAATTTTGGAAATAGTAACCGGTTCAAATGCATTGCGGGGCAGCTAACTTTTGTTCAACTTGCATAAAATTATTAATTTTTATATATACAGTTACTTAAGTTGCGATGTTTGAAGATTTATCCTTAAAATTAGATAAGGCATTAAAAAAAATTACCGGGCAGGGCAAACTGACGGAAAAAAATATTTCCGACACACTGCGCGAAATTAGACGCGTTCTTTTAGATGCCGATGTAAATTACAAAGTTGCTAAGGAGTTCATTGAAAATGTTTCTCAAAAAGCACTTGGCAAGGAAGTAATTGCTTCTATTTCGCCGGGTCAGCTAATCACAAAAATTATTTATGATGAGTTGATTGAATTGCTTGGCAGTTCTACAAGCGATCTTAAAATTAATGCGCAAGGCGCCACATCGTATTTAATAGTTGGGTTACAAGGTTCCGGTAAAACTACATTTTGTGGAAAACTTGCAAAACGCTTAACGGAAAGCGGGAGGAAAGTTCTTCTTGTTGCAGCGGATGTTTATCGTCCCGCCGCAGTTGAACAGCTTAAAACTCTCGGCGGACAAATATCGGTGGAAGTATTTGCTCTTGAAGAAAAGAACGCGAGAAAAACCGTAGAAGATTCTTTGTCATTTGCTCGTGAAAAAAGTTTCAACACTATAATAATCGATACCGCCGGTCGTCTTCATGTTGATGAAACGATGATGGATGAAGTCGCTGATATTAAAAAATTTGTTAATCCTTCCGAAACATTGTTTGTTGTTGATGCAATGACCGGACAGGATGCCGTTAACTCGGCAAAGATATTTAACGAACGGGTTAATTACGACGGAATAGTTCTTACAAAGCTTGATGGTGATGCACGAGGCGGTGCGGCTTTATCAATTAGACAGGTTGTTGGTAAACCGATAAAGTTTATAAGCAACGGAGAGAAGCTTGACGCTCTCGATAAATTCTATCCCGACCGTCTTGCTTCGCGAATTCTTGGCAAGGGTGATGTTATTTCGCTTGTAGAAAAAGCACAATCTACCTTTGACGAAAAAGAATCCGGCAAGCTGGAAGAAAGATTCCGTATGAATCAATTTGATTTTGAAGATTTTCTTAAGCAAATTAAGGCTATAAAGAAAATGGGTTCTTTGTCATCGCTGCTTGGCATGATTCCCGGACTGGGAAATCAACTAAAAAATGCCACGATTGATGATAGAGCGCTCATAAAAGTTGAAGCGATTATAAACTCGATGACAATTGATGAAAGACAATCGCCAAAAGTATTAAACGGCAACCGCCGTAAAAGAATTGCAAGAGGCAGCGGCACTTCCATTCAGGATGTTAACCGTTTAATTAAGCAGTTTAACGAAATGAAGCTGATGATGAGCCGCCTAAGTAAAGGCGGGTTAGGTAAATCACTCGGCAATTTTAAATTTAATTGATGTAATATCTAATTTGGAGGATATAATAACTTGGCTGTAAAGTTAAGATTGAGAAGAATGGGAAAAAAGAAACAACCTATCTATAAAGTTGTTGCTGCAGATTCAAGAGCCCCGCGTGACGGTAAATTTCTTGAGGCAGTTGGATTATACAATCCATTAACTAAGCCCCATACTATTGAGATAAATGAAGAAAGAGCTTTGTACTGGTTAAGCGTTGGTGCACAACCAACCGATACTGTAAAGAGTTTGTTCAGGCAAAAAGGTATTAACCTAAAACACGACTTAAGCAAGAGAGGTTTATCTGAAGAAAAGATAAACGAAGAAGTTGGAAAATGGGAAAAGCTGCAGGAAGCTAAAACCGGAAGAAAAACAAAAAGTGCTAAAACGGAAATAACCCCTGTGCCTCAACCGGTTGAAACTGAACAAGTTGTTACAGAAAAAGCCGAAGAAGAAATTTCGAATGATATTAGTACGGCAGAAGTAACGGGTGCTGCTTCTGAAGAGAACACCTCAGAGGATAAAAAAGAATAATCTTCAGGGATAGTTTTCTCTCTGTACACAATTCAATAAGCTCCCGTGCTCTAATTTTAGGAGGCTTCTTTCTATGAAAGAGTTCATTGAATTCATTGTTAAACACCTTGTAGATAACCCTGAGGGTGTTGTGATTGAAGAAAAAGTTCAAGAAGACCAAAAAGTCGTTTTTCTTCTTAAGGTACAATCTCATGATATCGGCAAGATTATCGGTAAGCAAGGCAAAACTGCTCAGGCTATGCGTACTCTTCTTACTGCCGTTTCGGCAAAAGAAGGCAAGAGGGCTGTGCTGGAAATACTTGATTGATGCAGTTTAGTTAGTGTCCGAATATTTTCTAATTGCTAAAATAGATTCTGTTTACGGAAAAAACGGATTCGTTAAGATTTTTTCTTATTCTGATTTCCCCGGGCGATTTTTCGATCTTGAGGAAGTCTATATAGATTTTTTTGATGAAAAAAAAATCTTCCACATAGAAAAAACCGAAACTAAAAAAAACTCTATTACACTGAAGTTTAAAAACTTTGATGATGATAAAGACGTTCAGATTCTTATTGGCAAAAACATTTTTGTGGACATTCAAAATGTTGTTAAGCTTCCCGAAAACTTTTATTTC
>Ga0100380_10001799_pt1 | contig 23241 bp, 18 predicted proteins | sample CryGeymeta201504_FD_80417 | JGI IMG/M metagenome (GOLD analysis project Ga0100380, IMG submission 80417) | Groundwater microbial communities from Crystal Geyser aquifers in Utah, USA - Crystal Geyser metaG 2015-04 | ecosystem: Environmental > Aquatic > Deep subsurface > Groundwater | place... | reverse complement strand
CAGGTAGAGTACGGAATGGTTGAAGTCGAAATGTTCATTGAAAGAAATTGCCAAGGCTACCCAGAAATGCCCCATGGCTACCAATACCCAAGCAAGCCATGGATAACGGCGTTCTGAAAAGGACTTAAATACCAGTAACAACCCAAACAGCGAGAAAATTTCAGGGAGGTTTTCAAATACTTCTTGGCTTAAAAACTCCTGATTCAGGTATAACCAAATGCCCAATAAATAAATTGGAACAACTACGTATAGCGCATTTTTAGGCGTGATGAAATCCAGCTTCCGTCCTAAGAATTTAATGAAGCGGAAGATGTATTTATTCAATAGTCGATCAAGGTTCCACTCCTTAAGTGAAAGCAGGTAAAACGAACGTTGGATGCGGCTTGGTAAATTCACCTTCCTGCCCACCTCTTCTTTTTGGTAATTATAGAACTGGTCGCGAATCATATAGCTCACCACCGAAGGAGACACCAGCAACTGGTATGTTCTGAGAAAGGCATTGCCTGCAAAATGCAGTAAAACCAGATTCTCCAGTCCGAGTGCCACTTCGATGAACATGATTCCAATTTGGGAGATGGAGGCATAGGCAATCTGCGTCTTAATAGTGGATTGTACCCGAGCGATAAGAAAGGCCACAATTGCCGTTGTTAAGCCGAGTACTCCGATTAAGATTCGAGCAGAGAGTTGATGCTCCCAAAACGGAAAGGTGCGCAAGAGCAGGAAAACGCCAAAATGTACCGACAGAGAACCATAAAAAATGGCCGACGAAGGGGTTGGACCTTCCATCGCACGCGGAAGCCAAGAGGAAAAAGGCAATTGTGCCGATTTCGCAGCTGCCGCAATGAGCAGACAAATTGCGATGAACATCCCAATACCCGAATGCCCCATCAATTGATCATGGACCAACTCATAGTTATGCAAGCGAGAGAATGTGATATTGTCGTGCCATAGGTGATGCATTGCCCACATGGCCAGCAGTATCCCAACATCCCCGATACGGTAGATTGAAAAAACCTTTACTGCATTCCGAACAGGCAAATAGCGTTCACGGTAAAAAGCAATCAGCAAAAAGGAAGAAATCCCGAGCATCTCCCAGCCAATAAAAAGTGTCTCAAAATTCCCTGAGAGCACCGTAAAGTTATAGGCCAAATAAAAGAATAGGATGGTATTGAAAAAGCGTTTATACCCCGCCTCCATATGGAGGTAATAGCCACTGTAACGGGTGATAAGGAAAGTAACGAATGACCCCACAATCAAGTATACAGCTGTGACCTTGTCGAAATAAAAATCAATCAGAAATCGATAAGCCTCTGAATCATACAGTGACAGCTCCTTTATATTAAATGCCTCCGCACCTTGCCATAACCATACAAGGGAGAAACCCACCGCAATGAGCAATTGCAAGCCTACGGTATAAAAAGCAAGTCTCGACAAGGCCATCTCTTTTCTTTCCGGCAGGAATAGCGAAATGAGAAACCCAAACATCGGAATCAGCACAAAACTGGCAATGAAATAATTGGCTTCCATCTTTATGCGCTTAGTATGTAAACAGGAAGGTTATCCTCCTCTTTTTCGAATACGTCAACCAAATTGTCGATCATCTTAGGCTCTTGACCTAATGGGTAATAAGGTTCAAATGCGCCATTTCTAAAGCGGAAAACCTCTCCGGAGTCAGGATCATTCACGACCAATGCCACCCAATCATTTTCAAACCACTCATACGTAGCTGGGTTCTTCTTGATGATTGCCAAAACAATTTCCGGATGATGTTCAACCGTCACCATCAATCGCAGGGGCTCGTGGATATTAATCATCTGTAAGGGCAAACCAGGACGTAAATCTCCATCCATTCCATTGGCAACCCCAATTAAGCCCACCACATTATGAGGCAACTTGGAACCAGCACCTAGACGATAGTTGTCTACCCGCGAGAAATAATACTCCAAGTTAATCCCTCCACAAACTGGGGCCACGGCATTGAGAATTCCAAGGAGCCACTCTCCATTAGGGTCAACCTGATAATCATAGGAGTTTAAGAAGGCTCTGCGATCTAGAAACAGGTGCTTATTTGTAGCGCGACGTCCTACAAGACAAAGGCTATTGGTTGCATGGTTCCATTCCGGACGAGGTTCAAACAAAGAAAGCGCACGAAGTTTGATGCTTTTATGCACCTGCTCTGCATCTTTATTGGAATCGGTCAATAAGAATCGGCGGGAACGTTCTTTGGCATTATTATCTAGTGCGGTGTCGAATACTTTTACATGGGCCAAGTGTTGAATCAGGTTCTCTTTAGAAAGAATATCCAGATCATAGAAGTCCATTTCATCGCGAGTAGTATCATGTAAGCCCCCTATAAACTGGGTGTTTTTTGGGATGGAAATACCTCTATCTCCCAAGAGCAGCTGAACATCACTCCGATTGAGCATGGATGCTGCCACGCGCCCGTTTACGGAACCTGCTCGGCCGCTACATGCGCCACAATCATATCCCGCATAATGGGTATTATTTACGCTACTCGCTCCATGCCCAATAATGTATACCAATGGGGCAAAGTCCGAGGTGAGTCCTATACTTTTAAGGAGGCCTTCCATACAATCGACCATCTCCGAAAGCGTGTATCCCACTTGTAAACTTCCTTCATTCGGGCATTCAGCATCGCATTCGATCGTTAGTTTACCCTGTGGATCCATATGCTTAAAAGAGGAAACCATAGCCGGCGATTCGGCAGGACGGAATATTCCCACAGCCATCTTTATTGCCGACCAAAAGCCGAGGGTCTGCGAAATAATCCATCCACCCAATAAGCCCGAAGAATGACGGTGAAAATGCGCATCTTTCTCGTGGCGCATGGAAGCTTCCGATTCTTTGATGAGGTGCTTGGGTGTGACCGGTGCCGGACAAACTTTTGTATAGAATTTACTGTGCTCAGGCTGAAAATAAAAGGCCACATTAAAAAAGCCCGCCGTGCCGAAAGTCTGACTATTTGGGGCCTCTGCCTCTATCTGTCGGCGCAAGGAACATGCCCGATCATCGATACAAAACATGGCTTGAAATCGATTGTCAGCTGTTGACTTCCGAATCTCTGCACCGTGCCCTTTTTGGAGACCACGAATGACCTCATCGTAGTAGGTCCATTCCAGAGCTTCCTGAAACAAGGCATAGACTTCAAATAATTCCGAAGGCTCAATCGGGTCAAATAAAGGTTGAGGAAGGATTTCTAAGCGAGGGAACAGCGGTTTCCAGTTTTCCCCCCATTTCCGATCGAGGGTATCGATTTCTAAAAGGAGTTCTAAGATTATAAAAGACTCCAGGCTAATTTGTCTGCTTGCCAACAACGACTCAGGTTTTTCTTCCACCATGGCTACCATGCCTGACCAACCCGGGTGAGCGAAAGACATGTCGAAAAGATATTGGTCGTAGTAATGCTCATTTCCAACAATAATTTGGAGTAAATCGCTAAGGCCAGTCTTTTCTTCCTCCAAGAGTTTTTTAACCCGTTGGCTTCTAAAAATCCCACGTACCGCCGAAGATTCTAGAACCCGAATGGAGGCTAAAAAACCACCTTTCACCTTGGGAAATTGCCAGATTGCAATGCCTTGATCAAGATAGGCACCAGTAAGTCGAAACAAAATTGGATGCACCTCTTTATCGAGGTTTACGTGCGCCCTTTCCTTCCATTCCTTTCGTAAGGCCCCTACTCGAGGACTTAGGTCTAGCGCATAAGTCTTATGAAGTAATTTGTCCATCCATGCTTCAACCGAATCGGCTCCTTTGCTATCAATCAGGGTGCGGGTTAGGATGTCTGGATTAATTTTACCCTGTGCATAACGGTCTCTGAATTCTTCGAGGCTCAGATATACATGGTATCCAAATAAGGAAGATGCTTCGTGAACGGCCTCATGAAAAGGCCTGTCTTGAAATGCATGTAATGTATTATGATGAATAAAGTCTTTGAGTGGGGACTGTGCCGGCAAATAATGCTTTAGCTTATGCAGAATCTCATGCTCAGAAAACGATGCTTTCTTGTGTGACATGAATATAATTTGATTGAAAATGTTCCACGATTACGTGAATTCCGATGGCGGTTCCAAAACGCTTTAACGGCCAGAACCGGTGATTAATTAATGGCAAAACGGAATAATCAAGCCCAAATACTAATACGGCGTTAACCGATTAAATTTCCGGGACTAGACGAGACAATCAAATTTGGGATTACTGAATAGAATATAACGTGCCTGATTAAAATGGGGCACATTGGCTCTACCACAGGTAAAGATGAGCGTATTATTCAATTGAAATGCCACCTCCATGCGATTTTTGGAGTAGAGAATCTGTGAATAAAGGAAATTATCCTCACTCCCATTCAGTTCTTCTAAAGGAGCATCTGTTTCAATTGAGTAGGCAATTGCATCAAGGTCTACTAGGTTTCCTGATTTTTTGAGGAACTGGGTAGAAACCATTTGGACCGAAAGCATGAGCAATAGCAAGAACAACCCAAAATATTGGGGCCAGGATTTTATGGCTTGATGCTCTTTTCTACTCATTTTCAACCGCAAAGGTTACATCTTTTTAAATAAATTCCACGTAAAACCTTTACTGGGCTACAACAAATTTTGTACTAGAAAACTAGTCAAAGGTGTATTTGAATATAGGCTCAATTTCATGGGTATGATCCAGTCGAATTATTTCGCTGATCTCCCCCTTATCCATGCCATACACCCAACCATGCAGCATGGGTCTATGTTCCGTTTGCCAAGCCTTTTGTATGATGGATGTTTTCATCAGGTTTTTTACTTGTTCTTGGATATTAAATTCTACTAGGCGGCTTGCACGTTCGTCTAGGTCATCCGTAATATCTATCTCTTCTTTATGCATTTGATAGACCTCTTTAATATTCCTAAGCCATTTATTTATCAGACCGAGATGATTCTGTTGCAAAGAAGCCTTCACCCCACCACAACCATAATGACCAACCACCATAATATGTTCTACCTTCAATACCTCAACCGCATATTGCAATACCGAGAGCATATTTAAATCAGTATGAACTACCATATTTGCCACATTACGGTGAACGAAAATTTCACCTGGCTCGGTGCCGGTAATCTGGTTTGCGGGAACCCGTGAATCGCTGCAGCCAATCCATAGAAATTTAGGCGTTTGGGCTTTGGCTAGATTATCAAAGAAATTAGGGTTTGCCTCATTCATTTCGGCTGCCCAGGCTTTATTGGCGAGTAAGAGTTTTTCGTAATCTTTCATTCACTATCAAATTTTCTGCCTCCGATTTTAAATAAATCATTCTGGCTGGTCATGGTTCTTTTTAGCTCGATATTTATCTGCTTCTCCTTTGCGGTGCGAATAAAATCATCAATCAATTCATAGATGTCTGGATCAACAAATCGAGCCACACTGCCATCTATAAGCACATTGACTCCATTTGGAAGCTTTTCTAATTCACTTCTCAAATATCCTTTATTCAAGTAGCTAACATTATCACGAAGCTTGATGAGGCAGTTATTTCCTTCCTTTACAAAGGTTACTCCCCTATTGTAGTTGGATCGAATAACAAAAATTACCCCGACGATTAATCCTATCCCGATTCCTTTTAACAAATCGGTTAGCACAATGGCAATGACGGTGACTATAAATGGAGCAAACTGATTAATCCCCTTATTATAATTCTGCTTAATAACATCCCAGCTCACCAATTTATACCCAACCAAAATCAAAACAACGGCAAGAGCTGATTTAGGGATATAGTTCAATAGTTGCGGAAACAATAGCACGGAGAGGAGGAGTAATACACCATGTGCCACTGCTGAAAGTCGAGACTGGGCTCCGGCAACAACATTCGCCGAACTCCTCACGATAACTGCCGTAACCGGTAAACCACCGATCATTCCACTTACTATATTTCCAATTCCTTGGGCCTTAAGCTCCTTATTTGGTGGAGATATCCTACGCAAAGGGTCGAGTTTATCACTTGCTTCGAGCGATAGCAAAGATTCCAAGGAGGCGATGATGGCAATTACGGCTGCAATTTTCCAAATAATGGGTAGCTGAATGCCGCGAAAATCGGGCAATGTGATAAGGTCTTGAGGATTTCCTTGTACTGAATCGAGTGGTAAACGAACCAAATGATCCCCTGAAAGCTGCCATTCAGGCATCCATATTCCAAAAGCCGTATTGATTAATGCGCCCAAAATTACTGCCACCAAAGCGCCAGGTATGTACTTAAATAAAAGATAGCGTTTGAGTGATTTGAGCCCCCACGCCATTACGATTGTGCCTGCAATGAGCGATATGAATAATGCACCAGGTGCAAAATCTAAAAACGCATGCCACATTTCAGTAAGGGTGTTTTCTCCATCTTCCTGTATGAAAGACTCATCCCCTTCAAAATCGGTATCAACTCCCAAAGCATGGGGAATTTGTTTTAAAATAAGAAGCAAACCAATGGCAGCAAGCATTCCCTTAATAACTGAGCTTGGAATATAATTACCGATGCGTCCGGCTTTCAGCGCACCCAGAATAAACTGAAAGACTCCAGCAATGACTACAGACAATAGGAAAAGCTCAAAAGCACTTTCCAGGCCAAGGCTTTTCGCTCCATCCAACGCAGCCATCTTGTCAAGCGCGACGACGTCTCCTAAGTTTTGAATATCACTTGCTACTATCACAGCAAGCCCAGCAGCAGGACCACTAACACTTAAAGAAGATCCACTTAGGCTACCGACCACAATTCCTCCAATGATTCCGGCGATCATACCAGAAAACAAAGGAGCATCAGATGCAATAGCAATCCCTAAACATAAGGGTAATGCCACGAGATACACGACCAATGAGGCCGGTAAATCGTCTTTGAGGTGTTTAAACATAGTTACCGTTTATGGCGGTTCAATAATAAAATCAGATTCAGCGAAAATCGGAGCACAAGATAGGAAAAGTATCGCTTAAATTGACAATACCAATTTGAGGTTATCGTCCTTACCACGCGGCTTTTGGGGTATACACTCAACTCTAACTCATTGAGAAAAAGTTCAGTAAGCGCTGAATCATGAATGCCTAAATTTGTTTCTAAACTTCCATAATCACTCAACTGATTAAGGTTATACGAACCTAAAGTAAACCAAGTCTTATCAACCACCGCCACTTTTGCATGCAGAATGCTCTCTTGCCATTCTTGAATCTCCACTCCTTCCTTCTGCAGCCGGTTATAAAAATATTCCATCGCCGGTTTCACAAATGGAACGTCGCTCACGGATGAAAAAACCAAGCGGACTTTGACTCCTGATCTGGCCTTTTCTGTTAATAGTTTGAGCATGCGTCGGGCTGGAAAAAAATAGGCCGCCACAATTAAAATTTCCTTTTCCGCCCCCTCGAACGCCTCTCGGTAGGCGTTTTTTACTTCAAATCGATTCCTAAGCCAATCGTTTAGAAGAATCTGAATGCTAACTCCTTCTTTTTGTGGCCCAATTCCCTTTTGACTCCTTAAATAACGCCTGATTTTCCTCGGCCAATAGACCGCACAACGTGCATTCAACTCTTTAGCTGCGGGCCCATACACCCAGCATGCGATATCCAACCATGGCGTATAACCATCAAAACCACTGTATCGATCAGCCATGTTTAAGCCACCAAGACTCATCCATTCATTATCGATTATAAAAAGTTTTGAATGCTGCCTACGTCCAAGTACCAAATTATGAAAACGGAGTCTTCGAGAGAATAATTTGACGCGCACCCCCCTTTCTTTCCACAATTTAATTTGCTTCGTTCGTACCCAAGAGCAACCGAATGAATCCAACATAAGAAATACTTGAACACCCCGGCTAGCGGCCTCAAATAAGGCATCTAATAAGCGCTGACCCGTTTGATCATTGGCCAGAATATAAACCTGAATATGGATAAAAGTATGCGCCTCTTTCAACCGTGCATAGAGCGTCTCAAAGTACTCTTTTCCACCTTGATAGAGGGTGACTTGATTCCCATAACTGAGCTTACTTAAGGCATGAACCATCTAAATAATCACATCGCGGATGGCATGGATGGGGATAGAAACATCGCCCTTTAGCTGAATAGTTGAATCGGTTGTAGCCCAAACAGTAGTTTCAACCATACGTTCACCCTCTTCTGTATTGAAGATGATTTTAATCTTTCCTTTATAGCCATTTCCTAATAACATGGCCTTGTCCAATTTCTTTTTCCGCTCCTCTTTAGCCTCTTTGGTTACAAGGACATCGACAGAAGGGAAACGCACTTTACCTTTAATTTCTTCTTTGTTTATCGTAGCTGGTTCCATAGCGAGTAGGTTAGTTAACTATCAAATATAGGAATTTCAAGAATGCGATATGCATCCATAATTATAGACATTGTGCATTAAAAATCAGAATCTATAGCATCTGTATTAGCACTATTTCACATGAATGCCTATTTTTGCCCCTTTATATTAATTACTTTAAGTAATGAATTCAATCGTAGAAAAAATTATCAGTAAAGCATCCAAGGCGCACATGAATTTGTCGCCTGCCGAATTGGTTGAGCAAGCCATCCTTCGCGGAGAGGGCGAACTCACTAGCACAGGAGCATTGGCAGCAGACACCGGTGAATTTACGGGTCGTTCTCCCAAAGACAAATTCGTTGTTTACGACGACAATACCAAAGATTCTGTTTGGTGGGGTGATGTAAACAACCGTTTTGAAGGTGAAAAATTTGATCAATTGCTCGACAAGGTGATTGCTCATTACGAAGGCAAAGAAGTTTTTGTTCGCGATGCCTACGCATGTGCCGACAACAACTACCGCTTGAACATCAAGGTAATCAATGAAACCGCTTACCAAAATCTGTTCGCTAACAACCTATTCTTGCGCCCTAGCACAGAAGAATTAAAGACACAGCAACACGATTGGTTAATCATGGCTGCTCCTTCTTTTATGGCTAGTCCAACTATTGATGGAACACGTCAGCATAATTTCGCCATCACCGATTTTACCAAAAAGATTATTTTGATTGGTGGAACAGGATATACTGGAGAAATTAAAAAGGGAATTTTCACAGTATTGAACTACGTGCTTCCGCATGAGCGCAATACTTTGAGCATGCATTGTTCTGCAAATATTGGACAAGCTGGTGACACAGCCATTTTCTTCGGTCTTTCTGGTACCGGAAAAACCACCCTTTCAGCTGATCCAACGCGTAAGCTTATCGGTGACGACGAGCACGGATGGGCGAAAGGATCTGTATTCAATTTCGAAGGAGGTTGCTATGCCAAGTGTATTGACCTAACTGCAGAAAAAGAACCACAAATTTACAATGCGATTCGTTTTGGTGCCCTCGTTGAAAACGTGCGTATGATTGACGGAACGCGTGATGTAGACTATACCAATGTTAGCGTAACGGAAAACACCCGTGCTGCCTACCCAATTGATTTGGTCGACAATATTGCAGTACCTTCAGTTGGAGATACCCCTAAAAATATCTTCTTCTTAACGGCTGATGCCTTTGGTGTTTTACCTCCAATTTCTCAGCTAACTCCAGAACAAGCCATGTACCACTTCATCAGCGGATATACCGCCAAAGTTGCTGGAACTGAGGCTGGCGTTACGGAGCCACAAGCTACATTCTCTGCTTGTTTCGGAAAAGCGTTCTTGCCATTGCACCCTGGAAAGTATGCAACTATGTTAGGCGAAAAATTGAAAGAAAGCGGAGCACGCGTTTGGTTGATCAATACGGGCTGGACTGGTGGCCCTTATGGAGTAGGTAATCGAATGAAACTTTCTTATACCCGTGCCATGATTACTGCTGCATTGGATGGAAAACTTGACAATGTGAACTATGATACATTGCCAGTATTCGGCATGCGTATTCCAACAAGTTGCCCAGATGTACCTTCAGAAATCTTGAACCCAAGAAATACTTGGAAGGATGCTGCTGCGTATGATGCAAAAGCCGCTCACCTCGCTGATTTATTCGTGAAAAACTTCGGTCAATTTGCTGATGGCGTAACGGATGATATCAAGGCTGCTGCCCCTAAAGCAGCGAGCGCTTCGAACTAATAATTCGATACTTTATTTAAAGCGGATGGTTTCGACTATCCGCTTTTTTTTGCTTCGCGACGGGTCGACGTTTCGACTCATCGACTTTTCGACTTTCGACATGGCGATGATGCGACATGGCGACGGTGGGATTTTGGGTTGGGTAGATGATGGGTTGTTGTTTTGATGGTGGGTTTTATTTGATGCGAGAAAGGGCAGAAGGTTTTCTGCCCCTACGGTGGATGATTGAACCCAAATCATAAATCACAATTCACAATTCCCGAATTAGGATTTCAACGCGCCTGTTTTTACGTCTTCCTTCCTCGTCTTTATTGTCGCGCAGGGGTTTGCTAGCGCCGTAGCCCCGAACAAAAAGCTGCTTCGGCTTTACACCTCTTGCAATGAGTGCCTTGGCAACTTCATCGGCCCTTTCCTGAGATAATTTCTTGTTGTATTCTTCCGTTCCGAAGCTATCGGTATGGCCCAAAACAGCCATTTTCCATGAAGGATTTGAGGTCATGAGTAGAGCAAGACTATCCAATACCCTTTCATACCCCTCTTCCGGATTCCGTGCATCGAAGTCGAAGGGCAATTGTTGTGGCATATGCCCGCCACGACTACCAAAGGAGCCAGCACGTAGAAAGACACCCGAATCATAACTAAAGTCATTGACGTTTCCAATGGCAATTTTGAGGTGATGTATTTTTCCACGGGTTACCTTGCAGGAAGCAGTAAGCATCTTGGTAAACCCATCAAATTCAACGGTATAGGGAATAAATTCAGTGGAATCAAAACGGTAGTTAGGAATGAAGAGATCACTATTTTTTTTATGATTCACAGAGTTAATCATCACCATAGATGCTGGATTTCCTATCCTAGCCAAATTCGTTGGTTTCCTAAAATTTGGACCCAGAATCAACAAGGCAAACACATCGTTATATGGACTCCCCACATATTCGGGATACTCTTCTGAGGCGAATACATAATCGAAATACAGACTATCAAACATGGGCACGAAGTCGAATTCAATCACGGTGCTATTAAATACCTGACGACTCACCATTCGGCTTAAATCGTAATCTGCCCCCATGCCTTCCTTCATGGATGTGGTGGTTTTTCCCGACTCATTCTGCCTGGCAATGGCACTCACGCGACCAGTGGAAAGCACTATTCCTTCTTCCATTGGAAAATTAGATCGCCTGGCAGTGAAGGCACCCATGCTTGATGGATTGCCATGAACTTTAACATTTAAAATCCGAACACCTTCGCCAAGGAAAATCTCAGCAAGCCGCTCCTTCGTAATACTTGTATCCAGCTCCACTTGGCCTTTAAGCAGCGAAGAAAAAAATAGACAAAAAAAGAGGATTAAGCTTGGCTTCACCATAGAAGAACGTCCGAAAGACGGCGTTTCGTGTTATACTGCCACCGGAGCTTTAATAGCAGGGTGAGGCTGGTAATTTTCTAATGTAAAATCATCAAAAACAAAATCGAATACAGACTTTACATCAGGATTCATGTTCATTTTTGGATAAGGATGGGGAGCTCTACTCAATTGCAATTCCACCTGTTCAAAATGATTGGAGTAGATATGAGCATCGCCCAAGGTATGAATAAAATCGCCGTATTCGAGTCCGCATTCCTGAGCCACCATCATGGTCAACAGGGCATAAGAAGCGATATTAAAAGGAACTCCTAAGAAGAGGTCGGCACTTCGTTGGTAAAGTTGACAGCTTAGCTTTCCATCAGCAACATAGAACTGAAAGAATGCGTGACATGGCATTAGGGCCATCTTATCGAGGTCAGACACATTCCAAGCGCTCACAATCATTCTGCGGGAATCCGGGGTGCTTTTAATCTGATTTAAGACCTGCTGCATCTGGTCAATATGGGTTCCATCTGCCTTGGGCCAGCTGCGCCATTGATACCCGTACACCGGACCTAAATCGCCGTTTTCATCTTCCCACTCATTCCAAATGCTTACTCCATTTTCTTTGAGATAGGCGGTATTCGTTTCTCCCTTGAGGAACCAGAGCAATTCATGGATGATGGATTTGAGGTGCACCTTCTTAGTGCTCACAAGGGGAAAGCCATCTTGTAAATTAAAGCGCATTTGATAACCAAAAACAGAGCGGGTGCCTGTGCCCGTGCGATCGGTTTTGCTAACTCCGTTTTCGTACACGTGACGAAGCAGTTTTTCGTACTGATCCATGTCTCAAAATTAGGTGGATAGAAGCAAAGGTTATGCTCCCTTTTTCAACATTTAATGGAAGTGATTCAAGTACTTCATCAGCTTTTGTGCACCATCGATACAATTCCAAAAATGCTTGTACAAAAATGATGGGTCCACTTTGTAATTTTCTACAAACTCCACCCAATGAAGAGAGCCAATATTGCTTAGCCCCATATTCGCCACCAAAGTGTTTGGCGAAAGCCCTAAGTGGCTACTAGGAACGAGCTGGACGCCACATGCATGCTGAATTTCTTCGCAAATATCGTAATTGGAAAAAATGCTCTTCCAACTAAGACTAAAAATATAGAAGTCTAATTCATTAATATCCAAGCAAAATAAATCCCACTCCTGTTTCTCAAAGAAGTGTTCTTTATCTAAATCTTTTGGAAGGCTAACAATTCCCTTTTTCCAAGTGGCTCTTCGAAAAGACTGAAACGGATTTATGTAGCAAATGCTTGAATTGGGAAGAAAATGAAAAAGGCTTTCTTCTGCTGTTGTATGCAAAAAAGTTTCTCGACTACAAATCAATGGGAAGTTTAGTGCTATTTCAGCTAAACGCTTCAATTCAAACGCCTTCCAACTGATTCCGGACAAAGATTCAGGCTAGTAAATCAAGGCACCTTCCGTGAGATTAGCATTTTCTCGACACCCTGTTTCCAAATGCTGAGCCGTAATTTTCCAATGATTCGAGGCCGATGTATGGAGCACATATACTTTCAGAAAGTCCCGAATCAAATCTATAAATTCGGGATGATCAAAGGGGGTGATGATAAGTATCTCTGTAGGCTCACTTCAAGCGATGGCCTCCACAAGCCCTACCACGCCATTTATTGGGGTGCAATTTAAGTTTCGAGAATCGACAAAAAAATTCTTACTCAACACATCCTTCCACAGTTGAATATAATCTGCGTAGACTTCAGTCGGGCATGCGGTCGTATTCACTACTCATTCCTTAAACCTGCGAAACGAAGAATCTCCTATGGGGAGTTCAATCCTATTGGTTGTATAGGCAAAAGACAAGGATCTAGCTATTGGTTCGGCTTCTACCATACATTCCAGTATGCTAAGATTAACCCAATTCTTCCTGCATTTTTACGCTTTCAAATAAATCCATTCAAGAAACAATCAAGAACAGTTGCGGAAGGAATCCGAATAATTAATCTGATACTCAGGCATCTTAGAGAAAGTTCAAACGCAGGTGGTATTTGTGGCTCAAAGGATTAATTTTGCACAACCTTATAAAAAAATCAAGAGATGGCCGAAGTAATCCGCATGCCCAAGATGAGTGATACAATGACAGAAGGAGTTATTGTGGCTTGGAATAAAAAAGTTGGTGATACCGTTGCGCCGGGAGATATCCTAGCCGAGGTTGAAACCGACAAAGCAACCATGGAACTTGAGAACTATGTGAAAGGCGTTCTTTTGCATATCGGCATCGCTGAAGGAGATGCTGTTCCGGTTGATTCGGTAATCGCAGTAGTAGGAAAAGAAGGAGAAGATATAGAAGCCATCTTGAAAGAAGCAGCGAACGAAAGCAAAGCAGAAGAAGAAGTTGCCAGCGCTCCGATTGAAGAAAGCCCGGCTCCAGCTAGTTCAACTCCGACAGCAACGAATAATGCTTCGGATAATACTCGTTTAAAGGCTAGTCCACTTGCTAAGAAAATGGCCGAAGAAAAAGGCATCGACCTTGCTCAAGTGCAAGGCAGTGGCGATTTTGGTCGAATCATCAAAAAAGACATCGAAAACTTTGTTCCAGCCACATCAGGCGCCGGAGCATCCATAGCAAGTTTCGGACAGGAAAGCTTCGAGGAAGTGAAAGTTTCTCAAATGCGTAAAACCATTGCACGTCGTTTAGCAGAGAGCAAATTTACCGCTCCTCATTTTTATCTGACCATGGAAATTGAAATGGATCGCATCGTAGCGGCCCGCGCAAGCATCAACGAATATGCTGATGTGAAGATTTCTATGAATGACTTGATTGTGAAGGCAGCTGCCATTGCCTTAAGAAAGCACCCAGCCGTAAATAGCAGCTGGTTAGGCGATAAAATTAGGTTCAATCACCATATCCATATTGGAGTTGCCATGGCCGTTGAAGACGGACTTTTGGTTCCTGTTGTGAAATTCGCTGACCATAAAGCCTTGAGTGATATCAGCCGCGAGGTGAAAGTATTCTCAGAAAAAGCCAAAAACAAAAAGCTCCAACCAAGCGACTGGGAGGGAAACACCTTCACCATCTCTAATTTGGGCATGTTCGGCATCGAAGAATTTACCGCCATCATCAATCCACCAGACGCTTGTATTCTTGCAGTAGGTGGTGTGAAAGAAACCGTTATCGTGAAAAATGGTGAAATGCGCCCTGGGAAAACCATGAAAGTAACCCTCAGCTGCGACCATCGTGTAGTGGATGGTGTTGTGGGTTCTCAGTTCCTATTGACCTTGAAAGAGTTGATAGAGGAGCCGGTTAAACTCTTAGTTTAAAAAAAGGAGTTAGGGCTTAAAGAAAATGCCTCAACCTTAGCCTCAACCTCAACCTTAAACATCTTCATCAAAGAAATCAATCAGGGAAGCCATGTAAACTTCATCCCAACCTTCTTCGATATTTTCAAAATGCTCCTCGGGAATGCCTGTTTGGCGAATTTCGATAGAGGTTCCTTTTTTATGGGGATGTAATGTGATGGTGACGATCGAATCTTCTTCCTCACCGAAATACCACTCTTGAACAATCTTCTTTCCGGGTTCGAGCTCAAGAATTTTTCCGACAATATCATCATCCCACATGGAGAATTCAGAGCCAACTTCGCCAGACATTTCGGCGTGCGCGCCTGTCCATAACTGGATTGTAGCTTCACGGGTGAGTGCAGCATAGACCATCTCCGGATCCACGGGAAGTAGGAAATATTTTTTGAGTTCTTTCACAGTGCAAAGGAGAAGAAAAGAATTGTAATAATAAAACAAGCATACGTATCAATCCTATGAAAATTCCAAGCTCCAAATTCCAATGCTATTTATACCCAATTGGAATTTGGAATTTATTTATTGGAACTTAAGCCGATAATGTTGCCTCAAAACAGCTAGCATAAACTCAGCCGCTAACCCGCCTTGCCTTTATTTCTGCTGGATTCCTTAGACCAACAGGAGCCTTCATGTAATTCACACGATTCATTGGCTTACCGCTAACTCTGCGCATCATGGCAAGTTGACCAATATGACCAAATACATCGCTCAGTGGACCATGAATCATCAGTTCCATCATTCCTTCTTCAACCTCATTTTGATCTAAGAAATCTTGCAAGCCTTGAATAACAAACTTGAATTGCTGCTTTCCTTGTTCCCAATTATACGTATGCCACTCTACTCTATCCGTCTCACGCAAGATGGCATCAGCATTGGCAAGTACATTAACGAGGTGATTAATGATTTCTAAGGCACTTCGGGTATCATGACCTAAAGAAAATGAAGAAAAACTGGCATCTGCTTCTTCTACCACTTTTTGAAAACGGTAGTTTGCAGACTCGAGTAAATGGTGAGTCAGTACGTTCATTATAATACAGTTTGGCAGATTAAAGTTATAGAAAAAATTCGTCAAAATGACAAGGGATCTTCGATAAGTTCCAAATTTCAAAATCCAAAAGTCAATACACCACCTGCATGACAAGGCGTGAGCAAACTATATTGAAAAAAGCTCTAAGCCTTCCATTCTTAATTAAGCGTACCACTTCCAAGTCGGTCACTATTGGAATTTGAAACTTCCTTTTTGGAAATTTGTGGTGCAAGATGTCGTGTTACCTTGGAGCACCAAGCGCCACAGATCACTCTACCTTAGATTCTTGGGTGTTTACCGAATATGCTTAAACTTGAATCATCAATTGTTTAAATTAGACACATGATAATAGTCAACACAGAACAAATTGCTGGGCGCGAAATAGCGGAATCATTGGGCCTTGTTCGCGGCAGTACAGTGAGAGCACGAAACATTGGCCGCGACATTTTTGCTGGACTAAAAAATATTGTAGGAGGGGAAATTGAGGAGTATACCAAGCTTCAAGCTGATGCTCGCGAACAAGCTTTGCAACGTATGACCACTGACGCCCAAAAACTTGGTGCTGATGCCGTGGTGAATGTACGCTTTACCACCGCCATGATAATGCAGGGCTGTGCCGAGATATTGGCATTTGGAACAGCTGTTAAATTGAAATAAGCTATGTTCTTCATCATACAAGGAGTGATTTTCGCCGTAGTCATAGGAGCGATTATTTATTTGGCAATTCAACGTTCAGGAAAGGACAGAGATTTTGAAGACCGAGATAATTGAGCCCCTTAACATAAAATGCGCTAACCCGTAACCCAACACCTTTTTTAGTCACTCCAATTTTACAGCTTACATGAATGGAAAGCTACTCAGAAAAGTGGGCCACGGACATGTATTTGATTTTCTGTCCATGGTTCTGCTGCTGATGAAGCACGTAAACATTCAATAGTCTTTCCGATAGAAAGCCAAATACTCTACGCTGGTTGGGGTCTTCCTTAGGCACGTATTCTTTATTAACTTCATCGAGAATGCGAAATAGCCAAGTGCAATAGCCGTCCCAAAACCCCCAGCTGGCGATCATTATATTAAACACACAGAGGCTTAATCCGCCTGCGAATCGATCAAAACTTTCTGCATATTCGGGGTAAAGAGATTTCACCGCTTTTTCGGCCAGGTTCCAATCCTCAGCATGATGGTCGCGTGCGTACTGCTGTTTAGCACTCCATTTTTTTAGTTTAATCATCCGATAGCGCTTTGGCAAAATGATTTTACCATCTCCTAACTGTTTAGCGATATAAGCCTCCAATTTCGGACTCAATACGCGCTCGTAGGTTTCTTTTGACGCCTTCAGATAATACATCCGTTTAAAAGGATTCAAACTGAGGGGAAGAGTAAAATAGCGTCTATAATGCACCAAACCCAAATAGGGCACCTGCTCCTTCGAATAGTTCTTCCAGATATAATACAAGGCGGTCAACTCCACCCAGGTATCATTTAGGTGAGAGATATTCTCCCCCGTATCATCGCCTTCAATCCCAAAGCCATCATGAATAGCCCTACCTGCATGAATGGGATGTACATAGGATACCTCAGGAATATAAAAGGGCTTGTAGTAGACACTGAATAGAGTGAATTGAGGATTTATCACGGTTGTTTAAGGTTTCGGTTCAAATATAGGATTATTGGAATAGGCCGTTAGCTACAAGACAATAGCTACCCCTTCATACTCAAGCCTACCCTTTTTCTCGGTAGGTCAATTTCCGTTACCCGAACCATTACCTTTTGATTGATATGTAATACCTCCGCTGGGTCCTTGATAAAAGTATCGCTGATTTGAGAGACATGGAGCAAACCGTTTTCTTTGATTCCGAGATCGACAAAGGCACCAAACTTGGCCATATTGGTGATGATGCCGGGGAGTTTCATGCCGACTTGCAAATCCTTGATATCGCGGATTCGAGCATCATAGGCAAATACCTCAGCCTCTCCCCTTGGGTCTAATCCAGGTTTGAGGAGTTCTTGCAGGATATCTGTTAAGGTGGGTAAACCAATGGAGGAAGTCACAAAAGATTCGAGGTGAAGTCCTTTTTGCCAGGCTTCTTGTCCGATTAAATCCGCTACGGGCTTTTTCACCTCATTGGCCATTTTCTCGACAACAGGATAGGCTTCAGGATGCACTGCCGAGTTATCCAATGGGTTCTTTGCATCAGGGATTCGTAAAAACCCAGCGGCTTGTTCGAAGGCTTTGGGACCAAGTCCTGCTACCTTCAATAACTCTTTCCGCGACTTAAAGGCTCCTATTCCTTGGCGGTGCTTCACAATCTTATCAGATAGCGTTGGACCAATACCCGATACATAACGCAGCAACCAAGGAGAAGCGGTATTCAGATTCACACCCACCTGATTTACGGCGCTTACAACGACACGCTCCAATACTTGGCGAAGCCGTTCTTGGTTAACATCGTGCTGGTACTGTCCGACACCGATGCTTTTCGGGTCGATTTTTACGAGTTCCGCCAAAGGGTCGAGTAAACGTCTGCCTATGGATATGGCCCCACGGATGGTGAGGTCTAAATCAGGGAATTCTTCACGCGCAATTTCGGAGGCCGAATAGATGGAGGCACCTGATTCGCTAACTAAGAATATGGTAAAATCTTGATGCTCAGCAAAGGCTTCTTTCACCAAGCTTTCTGATTCTCTTCCTGCCGTTCCGTTTCCGATAGCTGCACCTTGTAGTTGGTATTTCTTCTGAAGGGCTTGAAGCATTTCGATGGATTCTTTCCAGCGCTTTTGCGGTTCGTGGGGATAGATGGTCGTATGATGCAGGAGATTTCCATACTCATCCATACAAACCACTTTACAGCCGGTCCGAAAACCAGGATCAATGCCCATCAATCGCTTTTTACCCAACGGTGCTTCCAAGAGCAACTGTTTTAGATTTTCACCAAATATGGCGATGGATTCTTCTTCGGCCTTTTCACGAGCAGCATGACGAAATTCCGTTTCTAAAGATGGCGCCATTAAACGTTTGTAGGCATCTTCAACAGCCATCTCCACCTGATCAGTTGAAGCCGAATTTCCTCGGATGAAAAAGCGGTCTAATTGCTCCAAGGCTTTTTCCTTTTCTATGGATACACTTACCCGCAGAATTCCTTCTTTCTCTGCCCTATCAATAGCTAAGATACGATGCGATGCCGCCCGTTTTAATGGCTCTGAATAGGTAAAGTAGTCGCGGTATTTCTGTCCTTCTGTTTCCTTTCCTTTCACCATTTTGGTTTCTAGGAGTCCGGATCTTTCAAATAATTTTCGCAGTGAAGCCCTAGCTGCAGCATGCTCACTCACCCATTCAGCAATGATATCACGCGCGCCTGCAAGAGCGGCTTCTACATCGGGAACATCCTTATTAATATAACGTTTGGCGGCATATTCGGGAGTCTGTTCCTTTTGCGCCATAAGGATTTTTGCAAGGGGCTCAAGTCCTCTTTCACGAGCAGCTGTTGCCCGGGTTTTTCGTTTTTGCTTATAGGGAAGATAGAGGTCTTCGAGGGTGATCATATCCATACAGCCTTCAATCTTCTCTTTCAGTTCGGGAGTCAATTTACCCTGCTCTTCAATCGCTTTGAGAATGGTCGCTTTACGTTTTTCCAGCTCAATCAATTTCTTCCAAGCCTCTTCGATAGCACCCACTTCCACCTCATCCAAACTGCCCGTCGCTTCCTTTCTATAGCGCGAGATAAATGGAATGGTCGCTCCTTCTTCGAGCAGCTTCAAGGTTGCCGCTACTTGACGTTCGGATATATGGAGTTGCGCACTGATGGATGAAGTAAGCTGCATGGTCATGGGGCGAATATAGAAAGGATTCAGATTTATCGAAGAAGCAAAGTCGCTGTGAATTAATAATCCGAAGTTTCATGTATTTTGCTTTCAATTAATATCAATGGAAATCATCTAGCAAACCTTGCATGCTATTATTGATGATGTCTTGGTAATGAAAACTAAATCTACTCACTCTTATGTCGAACCTTAATGACCAAGCATGTACAATTTGTGGAACAGAAATAGAGCGACATTATTGTCCGAATTGCGGACAAAAATACGACGCGAAAAAACTGACAAGCATCGGGCTACTTAGCGATCTTTTGGTGAACCTCTTTTCTTTAGAAAAATCCGTATTTGCTACCTGCATACGTTTAATTATAGATCCGAAGAAGATAGTAAAGAACTACTTCGACGGCTTTAGGCATTATTATCCTAGTCCAGGAAAGATTCTTTTTTATGCCGTGACTGTAGCTGGATTGCATATAACCTTTGTTGACAAAACATTAGTTGGACTTACCTTCGACACGGATAATATAAGTGCCCAAGTTTCCTTTCTGCTATTTTTTATACCGGCCTTGTCTCTATGCTCTTTACTAGGCATGCCGCGCCTAAAGATTGGGTTTCCAGAACATATGATAAGTTCCATTTATTTGTGTTCGTCTACTCTCATAAGCCTAACCATTCTCAATGATTTTCTCTATCTTATTACTGGCTTTGATACTGATATTTATCCAGCTTTTCTTTTTCTACTACTTGTTTTTATTGGTGATGCCCGGGTATTTACCCCAAATCCAACTCGACTACGAATCGCTCGGAACACGCTTTTTCAATTCTTGGCCTTTTGCGCCTTTGTTTCGGCTATTCTCTTATTGGTGTTTATCCAGAATCCTGAGAGCATCAGAATAAACTAACTTAAGTGACTTGGGTCACTAAATTAATACCCAAAAGGAGGGACCTTGCACCTATAACTCGCAAGTAATGAAACAACTACCCTTCATTTTTATCTCCCTTCTTTTCCTTCTTCCAACCGGACTATTGGCTCAGGATTTTACGTTGACCGTTGAACCAATGAGCATTTCTAATATGCCTGGAATTCAATCCTACGCTTGGGCTAAATACGAGGGCAAATGGATTCTGCTTGGCGGACGGACGGACGGCCTACATAAGCGCCAAGCCAATGCATCCTTTGACCAGGCTGGACAAAATGATTTCATTACCGTGGTCGACCCAATAACAGCACAAGTTTGGACCGCTTCCATCAGCACCCTTGCCATCTCTATTCAAGAGCAGTTACTCTCTACCAATATGGAATTTATTCAAGCGGATAGTTTTCTGTATGTGGTCGGAGGCTATGGTTATAGCATGACCAAAGGTACTCATATCACTCATGCGGTTATGAGTGCCATTCATCTGCCTTCTTTGCTGAATCATGTGGTAAATGGCCAATCTATCCAGAACGATTTCCGTCAGATTAGCGATACCAATTTCGCTGTAACTGGAGGATATCTAAATGAGCTTAACGGTGTCTATCATTTAACGGGAGGACAGCGTTTTGATGGACGCTATAATCCAATGGGCCATGCCAGCTATACCCAAACCTATACCAATGCTGATCGAAAATTTACGCTATCAGATGATGGAACTAATCTAAGTGTAAACTTCTTGGCTGAAGATTTTGACCCAGCGGTGTTTCATCGCCGCGACTATAATGTGGTGCCCCAAATCTTCCCGAATGGAGGAGAAGGACTTATTGCGTTCTCTGGTGTTTTTCAGGTCCAAGCCGACTTGCCATTTCTTACTGCTGTAGTGATCGACAGCCAGTCGTACCGTTTAGAGAATTCCTTTTCTCAATATTACCAACAATACCATTGTGCCCATATCCCCTTGTATTCTGAAAATAACAAGGCCATGCATACCCTCTTCTTGGGAGGGATAAGCCAATATTACGACAGTGCAGGAACCCTAGTAAAGGATGATAATGTTCCCTTTGTAAAAAGTATATCTCGCGTTACCATGGACCAAAATGGCCTGCTCAAGGAATATAATATGGGCATTGAGCTACCCGATTATCTAGGTGCAAGTGCTGAATTTATTCCAGCAGATAATTTACCCGAATTCGGTAATGGCGTACTTAAGTATGATGATTTGACTGCCGACACTACGTTGATTGGCTATATGGTCGGTGGCATTCAGAGTACAGCGAAGAATATCTTTTTCATCAATACAGGAAATGAAAGTAGCGCCAGTCCAACGATCTATAAAATCAGCCTCATTAAAGGGGTAAAAACTGGGATGGAACAGCTGAACAATGAAAGCTATAAAAGTTTTGGATTGCAGGTTCTTCCTAATCCAGCAAAAAATAAGCTTGACTTACATTTCAATGCATTAACTGCAGAGCCAATTGTTGTGGAAGTATTCGACATGCAAGGAAAATTACTTTATGCTCACACATTGACAAACCTCAGTCCAGGAGCAGAAAGCCACCGCATCGAATCAGCCATACTTCATGGAAATACTATGGTGCTTGTCGTGTTGCGTTCGGCAAGTATGAAAAGCACACAAAAGGTGGTGCTTTTCCATTAGCCAGAATTTATTTGAATACCCGAAAACTATTGATTTGGCTTCCGTTAAGAATCTTCACAATTAACAGTCCTTTTGCATTTTCTGAGAGCGGAATTTCTTGTTTGCCTTGTTGCAAGATGGATGAATACCAAATCCTGCCCAAAAGATCAACAACCTCAATACTCGCCGTTCCGGATAGCTCCTGTAGATCAACCATGAAACTTGCTCCATCCACATATACATTTGGTTGAGTAAGGGTCAGAACTTGGACGCTTGAAGGAGTTGAATTTCCAAAATGCAGGGTAAAGCGGTCTGTTGAAAAGCTGCGGTCATGAATAAATGAATAAGCTGAAAGTCCTAGATTATGAATCACTCCTGTTTTTTTATCTTCAAGTGACACAGGTAATTGCAAGGAGTAGTCGTCAGTTATTGCACTAAAAACATAACCAATTCCATCTACTTGAGATTCTAGAAATACGGGTATGCTGTATTCCATTTGCAGCGGCAAGGCATTCTGACTTACTGCAACCCCGTTTGCATTCGAATAGAGGTTTGGAACATCCATGCGGGTGGATTTGAACTTGGGGATATCCCAGCTGCCTTCATAGTCATTGGTCGCCTCAGACTCAAAATGAATGCTCATCTCATCAAATCTATTCGCGCTATCTTCAATGCGCAATCGGAAAATGTTTCTTTCATTTTTCATATAAGCAGTTGCCGTTGAATTCGTACCAGATGCATTGGTCAACTGAATGGTTTGTGAACTGCCATCTGCTTTCACCCAAAATGCCTGAAAGGGAGAAATGATTCCGGTATTTAATCCGGTAAAGTTTGTTCCATTCCATATTTGAACACTTTTATTTCCAGAACCAAACCCTCCACTTGCAACCAGTTCTGCGATGTCGAGGTTAAATGGATATGGATTCCCTACAAGAGACCATCCTTGGTAACTTGAATTACCCGTATTGGCCGGGTCATACGTATTTGGAATGCTAATCGATGACTGTGTGCCAAGATTTACTATTCCGGTAACTGAAATGGAACTTGCTAGCGTATGTACGGAATTG
>Ga0100380_10001798_pt1 | contig 23241 bp, 18 predicted proteins | sample CryGeymeta201504_FD_80417 | JGI IMG/M metagenome (GOLD analysis project Ga0100380, IMG submission 80417) | Groundwater microbial communities from Crystal Geyser aquifers in Utah, USA - Crystal Geyser metaG 2015-04 | ecosystem: Environmental > Aquatic > Deep subsurface > Groundwater | place... | reverse complement strand
AACCACTCCTTTAAATGTTCTTCAAAAATGCTTTGTTTGGTTGCCATATTCATATGCAACCACGGTAACCGAATTATGATCTATCCGAGAGGGTTTCGGTAACCTTTTTTATGATCTATAACGACTATTGACTTCTCGTTCCAAAAATGATATCCTCTCTGCGTTCAGGAAATTGGATAATCGCCCCGCACCTTTTGGTGATATATTCACATATATGTAAATAAAAGATGCGGGGAGGAAAGTCCGAACACCCCATAGGTGGCAACACTCATGGAAACAGAATGTCGCTAACAGCGACCAGGGGATAAATCGTTACTCAAGAAATCGCAATTGCTTTCTTGAAGCGAGAAAGCCTAGGGAAAGTGCCACAGAGACAATACTCGTCCTTCGGGACAAAAGGTGAAAAGTGATACGGTGTCAGGATCAGTTGATTCATAATGGCTACGTATCTCGGCCTATGGCGACATAGAGCCGTGGTAAACCCATTCTGGTGAAAGAGCAAATTTGGTCGCTCGATCGAGCCCAGCAGTAATGCCAGGCCTAGATAAATGATTATCACCTCGCAAGAGGAACAAAATTCGGCTTACAGATTTCCTGAATATCAAAGATCGTCCCCTATCGGGGCGTTTTTTGATATACTTTGAGTATCAAAGTGATTAGAGGTTAGCGACTAGTGATTAGTGTCTTGCTAACTACTAACTATTAACTACTTCAAATTCTCGCTATGAAACGCGTAAACTTATTTTTTACTGCCGCTTTAGTCCCGCTTGATCTAATTACTCTCCTGGCCGCAGCTGCCGCTGCATATGCGGTGCGTTTTTCGCCTTATGCCAGTTCAATTAGACCAATCATTTTTGACCTAGATTTTAGCTCTTACATGAATGTTGCTCTACCAGCTGCCTTGGTTTGGCTACTAATCTTTGCTCTCTCCGGTCTTTATGCGATCAGACCTAATCGCCTAGCGGTTGAAATGACAAAAGTACTGCTTGCCTGCTCTTCGGGAATTGCCGTAATTCTCGCCATTGCCTTTTTCTCTCGAGAGCTATTTGACTCTCGATTTATTGTTCTGGCTGTTTGGGTACTAGCAATAATTTTTGTGGTGATTGAACGATTCTTAATTCGAACTCTGCAAAGATCACTTCGAAAATTTGGGATTGGTTTACAACGGGTGGTGATAATCGGCAAAACAAAATCCGGTCAATCACTACGCAAATATTTTGCCACCTATCCTAGTATCGGCTACGAAGTAGTTGGACATTACGCCAACTTTTCGCCAGGAGTAAAAGAAAGCCTTCTAACTTTAAAGAAAAAAGATGCCATTGATACTATCCTTTTAGCTAATCCCGAGGCTGATAAAAAAGAGGTGCGGGATGTAAAAACTTTTTCTGATATTGAACAAATTGATTTTCTTTATTCAGCCGAGTTGTTTCCAGGTTCTGCCGTACACCCTATCATCCACACCCTTGCCGGCCAACCGGTAATTGAAGTTCCAAAAACTCCACTCGACGGCTGGGGAGCAATTTACAAACGAGGTTTTGATTTTATTGTTGCTTTTATTTTAATCATTTTAAGCTTACCGATTCAGTTACTGGCAGCGCTGGCAATATTTATCGAAAGTCCTGGCAATGTCTTTTTTGTACATAAGCGTGTCGGCCGAGGTAGAAAAATCTATAATCATCTAAAGTTCAGGACAATGATTAAAGACGCCCACAAATATAGATTTGACCCGGAGTTTATAAAAAAATACGGCAACGAGCGTGAAGGCACTCCGCTATTTAAACTGACGCATGATCCCAGAATTTTAAAAGTCGGTGGGTTTATTCGCAAATTTTCCATTGATGAAATCCCGGAATTTTACATGGTGTTAACTGGAAAGATGAGCCTGGTAGGTCCGCGCCCACATTTGCCAGGAGAAGTTGAAAACTACAAGCCACATCAAAAACAGGTGCTAACAATAAAACCCGGAATCACCGGCATGGCTCAAGTTGGCGGTCGCGCCGATTTGGACTTTGATGAAGAGGTAACGCTGGATATGTATTATATTCAAAACTGGAGCCCATGGCTGGATTTGGTGATACTTCTCAAAACCCCGTTTGTGGTTTTGTTCAGACGCGGGGCGTATTAATATGGTTTATATATTTACAAAGCCATAAGAAAAAAGTATTTGTATTTTCGTCTAGGAACGACATTTCTCAAGAGATGAGAACCGGTGCCGACGGTTATATTGATGTACTAAAAATTGAAACTGACAATTGGAGTCGAGCTCTTCGACACAGAGAACAAATGAAAAAATAAAACAAACCACCCTCCGCAAGGAAGGTGGTTCTTGGATGTAATACCCTAACAGTCTATGGCTAGACTGAAAGACAATAATAATATAACAATTTTACATAACTTTGTCCATAAGCAAAAAACCGCCTGTCGAAAAGACCAGGCGGTTTTTTCGATCAGACGGTCAAGTAGGGGCTAGAGTGACTCGAGCCAGGTCTCGCGAGCTTGGTGGTTGTAGCTTTCGAGCACGCCCTCGTTAGGCACTTCGAAACCATACCTCTCCAGAAACATCCGACAGCAGACCTCGTCGCGATGCGGATCGTGCGGATGCCAGCAGCCGACTCGCTGCATGATCTTCGTCGCCAACCGTCGTCGCAGGTAGTTGCAAAGCACCTCAGCATTATTTCCGGCCGCGTAGACCACGATGAGGTGATAGAGCAGTCCGTTCAGCTGGTCCTACAGACGATTGCAGGCTTGACCGACGTAGGGTTTGATCATGAACTCGTACAGAGTATCGAGCTCGAGCGTGTTGCTAGCCCTGTTCCTGGTCCAGCGAAGGAACTGATCCAGATCGATCTTCCCACCTGAACCAGCAGACGCCTGCAACGCGAGAACCTTCTCCGTCCAGTCGGCTAACCCGTATTCGAGCCACTTGACCTGAGCCATGTTCCCCCAGCTGTGCTTGGTATTGGCCTGCACGATTTTACTTGCATCTGGTACCTCACCGGAACCGGACAAACTAGATGAGATTTTATGAAAATATCACACCAAATATGCACCTTACTCCATGTCTTCAGCCTGTAGAGAGTAGCCAGCTCGCGGGCATCCTTCGCAAGATGGGACTCCCGGCCACCTCGACTGGCGATCCCTGCATGCCCTACATGTTCTAACGACTCTATGTCACCTTCACCCCGCCGCGCGTCAGCGCCGGCAGGGTTCAACGTTTTTTATCCAATTTTTGCCTTTTTTTACCCAACATACAGTATCTCCGCCTTCGCAGAGCTCGGGCGGACCAGCTATTGCCTTGAGGACGGCTGGCAACTTCCAACTTTATATGATAAGTTGCCCTCATATATGAGGGTTGCTTTAATTCACGATCACCTAACCCAAAACGGCGGGGCCGAGCGGGTACTGGAAGCTTTACAGGACATTTGGCCAAACGCGCCAACATTCACTTTGCTTTATGACAAAAAAGTGATGGAAAGCACTTTTGGGCATCGTGATATCCGCACTTCATTTTTACAGAAACTCCCAATGTCACTTCGATTCTCCCGCTGGACATTACCCCTCATGCCAACCGCAACCGAAGGCTATGACCTAAAAGATTTCGATGTTATAATTTCCAGTTCAAGCGCATTTTCCAAAGGCGTTATAACACCAAACGATTCAATCCACATTTGCTACTGTCACACACCCACCCGCTATCTTTGGAGTGATACTCATAGCTATGTCGATGAACTAAAAGCTCCTCGGTTTGTAAAAAGCGCCCTTCCTCCGCTACTCACTTATCTGCGTACTTGGGACAGATTAGCAGCAGACAGAGTAGACTTTTTCGTTGCTAACTCTGAAACTGTTCGCCGTCGAATAAAAAAATACTACTCCTATGGCAGCGATGTTATTTACCCGCCCGTTGAAATAGATAAATTTTCAATTACAGACAAGCCCAAAGAATATTATTTAATTGGTGGCAGGCTAGTTTCCTATAAACGCTATGACCTGGTAATTCACGCTTTCACTAAGCTTGGTATTCCACTTAAAGTTTTTGGTGCTGGCCCGGTTGAAAAAGATTTGCGTCGTCGCGCCGGCAGTAATATAGAATTTTTAGGTCGAGTTTCAGACGACGAACGTGCCCGCTTATTTACTGGTGCAATTGCTTTCCTACACCCACAAGAAGAAGATTTTGGTATTACACCAGTTGAATCAATGGCGGCCGGCCGACCAGTAATCGCTTATCGCCGCGGTGGTGCAGTTGAAACTATTATTGACGGTGTTACCGGTACATTTTTTGATAATCAACAGTGGGAAGATATTGCAGACACAGTACTTAACTTTGACCATTTGAAATTTGATCCAATCACAATTAGAAAGCATGCCGAGCAATTTTCGATCCAAAGATTTAGAAAAGAAATTCACACTTATGTGAATAAAAAATGGGAAGAACATCGACGGGAAGTTCTTGGGATTATTTAATGCTTAACTGGATATTGCGAGGAGTGCAACGACGAGGTAATTCTATCAAATAGATTACTTCGGCATCAGGCCTCGTAATTTCCAAGTGAACTTCAAATGAAAATAGCAATCGATGTCCGCCACCTTTGTGCTCCAAGGACATCAGGGATTGGCAGATACACAATTGAGCTAATTAAGGAGATGGCGAATCAGGCGCCGGAAATAAGATTTTTACTATTTGCGGCTGGAAGCCAAAATACACTATCTCACCTGCCAGATTTTAAAGCATCAAATATTTTTATTACTCGTAAACAGACACCAAATAGAATAATTTCAGCACTTCTACGGCTACCAAATGGGCCGGCTTTAGAGGATTTCCTTCCGGAACAACCTGACCTTTGGTTTTTTCCAAACATCAATATAATCCGAACAAAATTGCCTTATGTGATTACTGTCCATGATTTATCTTTTGATATTTACCCTGAATTTTTTACGCGTAAAGATCGATCTTGGTATAAAGCTGCTAAAACTAAAGATTTAATAAAAAACGCCAAACATATTTTGGCAGTTTCAGATAATACCAAACAAGATCTAACTTCCAGATTCCAGATTCCAGATTCAAAAATCACAGTCACCCATCTTGGAGCTGATAAAAATTATCACCCAAAAACCGAACCATGTGATAAAAACTTTTTGCTCTTAAACAAAATAAAATTCCCTTACTTTTTAAGTCTGTGTGCGCTCGAGCCTCGAAAAAATATCGAGAGCATCCTCGAGGCTTACGAGATTTGGCGCGATCAAAAACCTCAACGATTCAACGACTCAACGACGCCACACCTTGTCGTGGCCGGCGGCTATGGCTGGAAAGCAAAACATATTTTTAAACTAGTTGAAAAATCAAAGTATAATAATTGTATTCACCTGATTGGGTATGTTGAAGAAAAACATAAACCCGCTCTTTATCGAAATGCAACTGCCTTTGTTTTCCCATCGTTTTACGAAGGGTTTGGTCTGCCAGTAGTTGAGGCGGCTGCGTGTGGCGCTAAAATCATCACCAGCTTTAGCGGATCGCTTCCCGAGGTAGCGCCAGAAAATGCCATTTTTATTGATCCATACAATGTTTCTGACCTAGTAAAAGCCTTCGATCAAATTACTATTTCACCAATTGCGTCTGTTTCGTATGAGCGTATTGCAATACGCCCCTACATTCTACCTCCTGAATTTTCCTGGAAAATCACCGCCCAAAAAACTCTTGAACAATTAATTTAATTTCATTCAATGTGACGTACGGGCGAGGCGACGCCTCGCCCCTGCAGTAATTAAATTCTTACCCACAAGGACACGCAATCAATGCGTGTTTTTGTGATAAAATATCTGCATGCGAATTGGCATTGATGCACGATTCTATGGACCTAAAACTGGTGGGGGCGGTCTTGGCCGTTACGTCGCTGAATTAGTGTCTCACTTGCAAGAACTGGATCACAAAAACGAGTACGTTCTCTTTTTAAAAAAGGAAAATTTTCACGAATGCAAAATCACAAATCATCGTTTTTCCAAACGCTTGGTTGATGTTCCTTGGTACACCTTCAAGGAACAAAGGTTACTACCAAAACATGTTGCCCGCGCCAAAGTTGATTTTATGCATTATCCGCATTGGAATGTTCCGGTGTTTTCCAAAACTCCTTTTATTGTCACCGTTCACGACTTAATATTACTTGAAGACACAAAGTCAGCTCGTAGTAGTACCAGAAACTCGTTTATTCACGGCTTTAAATATGCGGGTTTCAGAACGGTCATTGAATCAGCTATTCACCGCAGCCGCCATATTATAACCGTGTCTGAATATACAAAAAAATCAGTCTTACATCACTTTGGTGTTAAAGAGAACAAAATTACAGTTATCGCAAATGGCGTAATTCCAAAACAAGAAGCTCGGTCAGTTAGCCTAACGGCACTTGCTGTCTATCAGCCATATTTCCTATATGTAGGAAATGCCTATCCGCACAAAAATCTAGAAATGATGCTACACGCCTTCTCCGAGTTTCACGAAAATCACCCTCATGTTCAAATGGTGATTGCCGGTCGTCGTGATGTTTTTTCAAGACAGTTGGAAAAAGAAGTAAACGAGATTGGATTACCGATTGGTTCTGTCAGATTTATAGATTTACCATCTGACGAAGAAATTGCCGCCCTCTATAAAAATGCTGCCCTATTTATATTTCCTTCCCGAATCGAAGGTTTTGGCATTCCACCGCTCGAAGCTATGAGTTATAAAACTCCGGTCGTGGCAGCGCGAACATCATCGCTTCCTGAAGTATTGCAAGAATCTGCCCACTTCTTTGAACCGGACGATATTGAAACTTTGATTGGATATATGGAAGTAGCAGCGTCCAGAGACAAGAGTCAAGAGTCAAGCTGGGAAAGAAAAATTGATTCCGGACTTAATCTGGCCGAATCATACACCTGGGAAAAAACTGCGGAAGAAGTTTTAAAGGTTTATAACGAAATGTCACTACTGGACAAATAAAATGGCTGCCGAAAAGAAACAACAAAAAGCCCTACAAACAAACACGCCTAAAGTGACCATGCTTTTTGATACTGCTCTTCCGGCATCGCTTAAAACTGCAGGTATTGCACAGTCTACTAACGCAAAAGTAAATCTAAAAACACATGGCGCTCAAACTGTCTCTCCTTACATCATCCGTTTGTCACACGAACAACAGTTGGCATCAGCTTCGCCAGAAATCAAACTCCGGGAACTCGCCAAACAATTAATGCTTGAGGCTGATTTTGATGATTTTGAAAATGACGAGCAGACAGAAAAACTAGAGATAAACAAGTCTGATCTAACCGCTCAGTTATCTGAACCTGATTTTAATCTTGCCAGTCGACCACCTAGAACTAATAACATAAAAATCGAGAGCGAATATTTAGTACCTGCTCAAATTTCAGAAATTAAAAATGATAGCTTTAATCTTGAGCAACTATTTGAAGACGAAGATTTGGCTCTGCAGGACGAGGTCATAACCATCAATGTTGAAGAGCCGGTGATTGGATCCAAGCAATCAGCTTCAGCAAGTAGCTGGATTTCAAATATTAAATTACCAAGCCTGCACGCCTGTCGTTTGCATGTTTTAATTCCAAAGCAAGCCCGCCACCGCGCTGTTGCCTCTTTCCTAGCATTATCTTTTGCGCTAGTTTTACCAATCCAAGCGATGCAAGGGATTATTGACACAAAAGACAGACAGACGGCAATTACTGATTCTGGAAAATCAGCGCTTGAAAGTTTAATGAGTGGAATATCAGCAATTGAGGCCGATAGATATACAGTCGCTAGTACTAATTTTGACAGAGCCTCACAAAATTTTACTAACGCACAAGAGTCACTTTCCAACATGCACAAAGCAATTGCCGCTCTAGTCAACATCATTCCTCAAACTGACAGAACCTATGATTCAGTCAACGGCTTGGTAACAGCAGGAAAAGAACTATCAACCGCCGCATCGCTTATTGCCAATGCCGCCAACGAAGTTTCCGGAATGTCGTCAGTTGATGTTGTGACAAAACTGGAAGTTCTTCAAACTTACATTCAAACTGCTCTTCCTCATGTTGAGACTGCCGCTAACAGCTTAACCAAAGTTGAGGCAAGTATTATTCCGGCCGATCAAAAAGATATGGTTGAACAGTTGCTTGAAACAACACCCCGGTTAGCTAGCTCCATGGAAGAATTTCTAACTTTCTCCGACGCCTTAATCATGATGCTTGGTGGGGATAGTAAAATGCGTTACTTAGTTGCTTTCCAAAACAATACCGAGCTTCGAGCAACCGGCGGGTTTAATGGAAGCTTTGCTGAAATGGATTTGTTAAATGGCGCAATAGACAACATTTACATTCCGGAGGGTGGAACTTACGATCTTCAAGGTCAGCTGTCAGAATTTGTGGCCGCACCTGAGCCACTACAACTTATCAATTCTCGCTGGGAGTTTCATGATGCTAACTGGTTCCCGGATTTTCCAAGCTCGGCTCAAAAAATGTTGTGGTTTTACGAGAAAGCCGGAGGACCAACTACAGATGGCGTAATAGCTTTTAATGCCACCCTAATGCCAAAGCTTCTTGAGCTAACCGGTCCAATTGAAATGCCGGAATATGGCCGAACAATCGATAGTGAAAACTTCTTATTTGAAACGCAAAAAATTGTTGAGATTGAATACGAGAAGTATCAAAATAACACTGAGCGCGAAGTAGAGGCGCCAAAACAATTCATTGGCGACCTAGCTCCAATAATTTTAGCTAAACTAGAAGAGGCTGATGTTCCTACCCTGCTAGCAGCAGTTGACCTGATCGGAACCGCCCTTACTCAAAAAGATATTCTTTTGTACTTTGGAGATAATGAGCTGCAAAGCAAAATCGAACAACTTGGTTGGTCAGGATCAATCAAACAAACTTCTGGCGACTACTTAATGGTTGTAAACACAAACCTAGGCGGAGGAAAAACAGACACAGTTATTTTGCAAGACATTGATCTTGATATTGATATTCAAGAAAACGGTGATGTTATAAATACCGTTACCATCACAAAAGAACACCGCGGAATGGTCGGCTTACTATTTGAAAGCGATAACAATGTTGATTACATTCGGCTCTATGTTCCTGAAGGCAGTGAATTAATAGACGCCTCTGGCTTTGAGATTCCACCTGATTATTTATTTGAGCCTTCAGAAATCAACCTTAATCAAGATGAAGATTTGTCTTTGATGATGAGCGGATTTAACACCGACTTTGCCACTGGTACTGATATTTGGGAAGAGAGTGGCAAAACAGTTTTTGGAAACTGGATACAAACAGCTCCCGGCGAAACCGAGACTGTCACATTCAGCTACAAGCTACCATTTAACTTTGCTAGTGCTGAATCTGGAAACACTCTATTTAATGCAGCCAAAGCCAGATTAGGCTTTAAAAATCTTGAATCATACTCTCTGCTTATTCAGAAACAACCCGGAGTTGAGACTAGAACCACAAACATTACTGTGCAAACTCCAGACAATATGGAAGTCGTTTGGACATCGGACGAAGACGTTCAATCACTTGATGGCGCTGAAATTTCAAACACCCTTGATGCAATTTTCCAGGTTTTGTTTGAATCAAAAGAGTAATTGTATGAACGAACATAAAACACATTCAACCCACCAAACAAGCGAGCCTCCTCGTGATCGGCAAAAAGAAAAAACCGCTCAAATCGAAGAAGGGCTTGAGGCAATCTATGGCTCAGATGAGATGGATTTTACTAAGTTAGAAAAAACTCAAAATAGATTAACAAGAATTTTGTTTATTTCAGTAATTGTCCTGTCCATAATCGCCATCACTGCTTGGAGTGGCTTTTTTGTTTATACAAAGTTCTTCGAGACTAATCACGACGAAAGTTTTGCCCTAGCAATTGAAATGAACAAAGAATTAGTCAGCGGTCAAAAAACCAGCATCGATATTGTTTACTCAAATCCAACCACAGTTCCAATCGCAGCACTTCAAATAGATGTAAACTTACCTTCTAGTTTCAAAATTGAAAATACAAGTCAAAGTCCAACCGACGCAGAAAAGCTAATCTGGGACATTGGCGAGCTAGCCGGTCTTTCTGACAACAAAATAACAATCGACGGTGTTTGGATTGCCGAGGTTCCTTCTGAAACTCCAGTTCAAGTTTATGCGAACTTCCGTCCAGCCAACTTTAATGCTGATTTTAAAGACATTGATGTTAAATATGTAACAACAATTTCCAGCGCTCTTAGCACCACGGTCACAGGCGCGGAAGAAGCGTCTCCTGGCGATACAGTTACTTATGAGATTAAAATTGAAAATACCAGTGAACAAATACTTGAAAATATATTAGTAAAACTTGATTTACCTGACGGATTTTATTTGGAAGAAAGCGAACCGGCAGTTGAAGCTGGTGTATCTCCTGAGTGGACTGTTGCCTCACTTGAAGCAGCGGGGACATCAACAATAACCTTTTCTGGATCATTTGCGGCTGACATTGAAGGATTCCAATATTTTGATGTGGATACTGCTATTGCTACCGAGCAAAGAGACTTAGTTCAAAATGAAGTTCAGGCCTACACCGATGTTTTAGCCAGTGATTTTTCTGTACAACTGGTAGCAAATGGTTCGTCTGATTCAACCGCCGTTGAACTAGGTAGCAACCTGCGATTAAGTCTTGCTTACGAAAATACCGGTGCCGAAGAAATTGACGGTGTTTCACTTTTACTCGATTTCCAAGCCGAAGATTCGATTCCAATTAACTGGAATAATGCTTCTTTGGATGGCGGGGTTATTACTCGTGACGGCATTGTTTGGAGCGCATCTACTCTTGGTGAAATTCCGGTGAGTGAGCGAAAAACATTAAATCTGACCTTCCCTATTGATAACTCGCTCGGTGTCGGGGATACTGATTCGTTTACAATCATCGCCGAGGCCAGTGGCGCACACGGAATAGTAAAATCTTCACCAATTATAGTTTCAGTTAATAGCGAAGCCGAACTTGAAGCGACCATCAGATACTACGATGATGAAGGAAATGTTCTTGGTAATGGCCCTTTGCCTCCTGCTGTCGGTGAAACTACAACCTATCGAGTGTATTGGACAATTAATAACTCGGTGCACAATCTAGAAAATATTAAAGTAACAGCTACGCTACCGCCCCATGTTGATTGGTTTAATCAGACAGACAGCGATCTTGGATCCTTCTCCTACGAAAGCAGTAGCAAAACAATTACCTGGAATATTACTAATATTTCAACAGATGTAGCAAAAATCAGCGCCAACTTTGCAATTAGCGCTACGCCTGATATAGACGATATCGGTTCATTTATAAAAATGATTTCCTCCAGCTCGCTTTCAGCTAAGGACTCAGAAACTGGAGAAACTTTAACAGACTCGGTGGACAGTCTTAGCACAGACTTGGAAGCAGATGAGTTTGCAACTGGCAAAGGAGCGGTTGTGGAATAAGAAAGGGTTATAGGGGTAATATAGGTAACAGGGGTAAAAGGGGAAATATGAGTTAAAAGAGTTACAAGGAATACAAGGGTAACAGGGGTTAAATAGGTAACAAGTGTAATAAGAGGTTATATAAATAATATTCAAAACACCGGCCATTGGCTGGTGTTTTGTAGTATATTTTGTTAGCATTATTTATACACTTCCAACCAGGGGACCAAAATGCCAAAAGAAAAAAGCGTAGCGATCCTGCCGCCGTGGGATGAGCGTGACATCCAGCTTAATTCACCCGATTTCAATGGCGCGTTTGCCAGAGGGAGGCCAAGACTAGATGCCAACCGTCTTGACGCTTTCAAGGAAGAAGACCCGGAGCGGATGAAAGCACTTCGCAGGTGGGCTGCAGAAAGAAAAAAAGAAAAAGAGTCACCAGGTACAGATGAGGAGTAACAGCCACCAATCAATCTCTCGTACGGCTCGCACGAAATGCGAGCCGTCAAGCTATAAACTTAAACAAAACACCAGCCAACGGCTGGTGTTTTAATTGACAGCAAATAATGGATTTAATAGCATATCCTAGTCACCTGCTGAATACTTACGCAAAGTAAAAGTATAGCTTGTGACAACTGCACGACAACTGCAAACCTAACTCGAGCCCATGCTCAGCAAGGTCTTGCGTTTTCAAGAAACTTGGCATACGGGAGACTGAGATGCCGCACAACGCCATTCCTCCGGGCCAGGAAGATCTCGACACCGAGGACACCACTCGTCATCAGAGGTGCGTGTCTGGCAAGTGAGGGTAAGAACGCAAGAGCCTCCTCCCTGAAAACTGCGTGCCTTCGCAAAGGAGCGCGGTCAAAGTGCTCGTCTCAAAATCGAAGATCACCGACTCACACCTTTCTCGAGGCCCCTGTTCGCGGGTGGCCTCGTTCTCTTTTATAAAAACTCTTTAAAACGGTTTAATCCGCCTCATTGCCCGCACGGTTTTGTAAGCGCTGTACCATAAATGCTTGGTTGGCAAATCAAATGTTCCCGGTTGCTCAACTACTACTCCCCCAAACCCTTCTTTATATCTGGTAATTCCGTGCCAAGGATGTTTTTCTCCTGACCCAGGCGGTGCCACTCCCCAAAAATCAAAAGTATGGAATCCGCGCCGTTTGGCGTCTTTTATTAAATACCAATGCAGTAAATATGGCGCCATAACATTGCGGTGCAAGTTACTAGAAGCGCCGTGTAAATAAGTTCGCACCCCTGCAAAATCAATCATTATATTTCCAACCAGTGGGCGCTCATTGTAAAAAGCCATGGCAATATAAGCCTTTGCTCCTCGGTCGTCCCGCATTGCTGTTAACATTGCCTGGTAATAAGCGTCGGGGTGAGAGGAAAATCTGTCGCGGTTTGAAGTCTGGTCCATCAGTCGCATAAAATCTTCAAAGCGCTTTATGTTTACCACCTTTGGTACCACTCCCTTTTTTTCCGCTAGTCTAATATTATATCTGGTTTTTGATTTTAGTTCTGAAAAAATCTCATTTTCACTTTTGCGCAAATCAAGGGTCATTGTGACAGATGGTTGTATGTCAGACACCCTTAACATATGCCCGCCATCTTGCGGCTCAACTCGCAAAAATACAGCTCCCGGTAGGCGCTCGTGCAATACCTCAATTTGCCTTTCCATTAGCGCCGTTCCAAATGGTCCTTTTGGGACATACCAATAAAACTGTCCAAACGGTAAATCCATTTTTATAGCTTGTGCCATTACTAGCCCCTGTTCGTCGTCTACCCAAACTCTGACAATTTCTCGGCCAATTGAACGCTGAAACTCCCCCCATTCGTAAGAATGCAAAAAGGCTCCAAAACTCGGAGCATACTTTTCAACCAAATTGTTCCACTCTCTACGATCCATACTATCCATTTGAGAAATATTTCAAGGCCTCCCGAATTCTATCTTCTGGCGACTCAGCTGTTAAATGTTTGATAATCGCCACAGCATCCCGCCTTTGATAGCCAAGGCTTACCAGAGCATCGATTGTATCTGAATCTTCTGGGCTTGATTCCTGCTCTTGAACTAGTACACCCTTTAATTCCAATATAATTTTTTGAGCCGTCTTTTTTCCAACTCCCGAAATCGCAGTTAAAAAATCAATATCTCCGCCCAAAATGTGTCGGTGCAATTCTTCTGACGACCCGGCTCGTAAAATCTTCTGAGCCAACTTGGGACCGACTCCGGAAATATCAATCAATTTCTCAAATAATTTGAGTAGTCCGATATCTGTAAAACCAAACAGTTCGTGTCTGTCTTCACGAATATAATCATGAATATGAACGCTGACATTATCACCATTTTCCGGTGAAAATCCAATATAATAGACCCGGTAGCCAACACCACCTGCTAAAACAACCATGGCGTCTAAATCAACATTTATTACTCTACCTTCAAGATAAGCAATCATAGCCTTAGTTTCTCATGCCTGGCGGGCTTCGTAAAGTCCGCGAGCAGCTTCAATTTTTTTAATCATTTCTGAACTGTATTTATTGGTATCAATTAACTCCTCAGAATTTTTGATCAAATTATGAAGTTCTTCAATCACCTGCGCTCTACCAGGACCAAATGGAATTTCCATTTTTTCAAAGACTGATTCCGAATCAAGCTCAACTGTTTTTAGAATATGTTTAAAGGCTGATTTTTGTCTTTGCTCTAAACCAACCTGCCTTCTTTGTCTTCTGTGGGGAGCTGACATTTCTTCTGACCTAAGTATATTTAAAACTGGATTGACATCAGAAATACATTTCCCTTCTTTGTAAACCCTAGTACCGATTGTAGTATCTAAAAACAAAGCCGCCAGCTGGATATCTAAATAATCATCAGCATCCAGCCCGGATTTTGTCGCTCTTGACCCCATTAGGGAATATTTTGAAGCATCGACTCCGTGCTTAAAAAACAAAATGGCATCCATATGATACTTAACAATCAGTCGCAGCATTTCCCGATCGCGAGCCGTTAGCCGGTATAGGTCCCCTATCGCCTCGCGCGTCGCTTCATATTTTTCCGAAACTGCCATTTGCGAATGGTCGTAATAATGAACTCTTATTTGGTATTTATCATAAAACCTAGCAGCCAGATCTGAATCGGAAAGATCATTACTCTGCGCGCTATAAGCTCGGGCTAATTTTAAATAATTCTGAGACTGAATTTCTGGTTTTAGTTTTGATCCTTTTTGAAAACCTTCGGCCGCACCAAGAGATCCTGCCGGGGCAGCAAAAGAAATTACATCCCGCTTGGCAATATCGTGCAAAATAATAAATGCTTCTAGCGTTGCAGCTTGCTCACGCAAAATTTCTTGCATTTCAGTAAACTCAAGCTTTAAATTTTTCTCTCGAGCAAATTCTTCAAACTGCAAAACATTAAAATCTTCGTTAAGCATTGCAAAAAAACCGGTCATCATTCTTTCAATGTGATGCATCAAAGTTATGCCTTCCGCGTGCCAAGGGGCAGATTGCGGAACATTTCTAAAGACTGATATTTCTGGAATTTTCGATTCAGCTTTATAAACAGCATCACGCGCTTGCCTCACATATTCTTCTGATTCCATAGCGCCATCCATCCAACCTAAAATCAGTTCTGTTTTTTGGCTTTTTTTACTCCTCTCAATCTTATCCCACATATAAAAGTATTATACCAAAATACCCTTGACAAGGGGTTTATTATTACTCTAAGATTGCGTATACTCAAATTGACGACAGGGGAAGGGATAGTCTCGACCCCTCATCCAGTGGTCCTGAACCGCAACCCGACCCCTGTCGTCACTCCCTCCCGCGATGCTCTACATCGCGGGTAATTTTTTATACAAAAATACTTGACAAAATAGGGTAAAAACCCTAATATTGAATTGCGGTTCGGGACAACGGGAGGCAAAAGACATGTCCGTCTAACCCCCCCCTGTTCGGCTGCAAGAGCGGCCCAAATCTGGCCGGCGAGAACAAACCTTGATACGATCTTCTCTAAGGTTGTGTCGAAGTGTTCTCGTCGGCCGCCTTTTTATATTCGACTATATGGTCGAGCAGACTGCCAGGCCACATTAAACAAAACCCGCATTGTGTCTGCAAGCGTTTTATTTTCCAAAATTACAACTTCCGATTCCAATGCAAAGCTTAAAAATACAACTCTATCTGAGTAGAGTAAAATATCACCTTCAAATAAACCAAAATCTTTTTCGTCAATTAACCTAATTGTTCCTCCGGACATTGGATTTCGTGGCTCGCCTTGAACAAGAGTTTTAAATCTAAGCATGTGAAATTTTTCCGTGGTTCTTAAATCGAGTAGAACGCGTTCCTTGATATTTTTATAAACTGCGTCAACATTCACAACTTCCAAAAATTCTTCAGCACCACTATCTTGAACATCGCGAAACATGGCTCGCATTCCTTCTTCGCCCGTATAAAATCTAACTCTTGGTCGATCGTGTTTGCTTATAGCTCGCATTTCCGGAATCACTTTTTTCAATCTTTCAAACGAAGAATCCATCCCACGCATTTTATCGCTAAAATAAGTCTCTAGCTGATCCGGGTTTTCTGCACTAAAAAATGTCTTTTTATCACGGTCATAAGTACTCGCCAAGCCCTTCTTTTGAAGCCCGGCGATTAAATCATAAGTAGCGGTTCTCGAAAGCTCTGATTCTTTAGCAATATTTTGAACACTGGCTGGGCCGAGCTTAAGCATTGCTAAATATAGCCTTGCTTCAGTAGTAGAAAGACCGAGCCCAGTCAAGATCTCTTTTATCTTATCCATACTTTTATGTTACAACGATTTTATAAATTTCGTTAAGCGTTGGCAGAGTTTCTCCGTTTTCTGCCAAAATCCCCCAACACTTGTCTTTACCAAACATGAATCCACCAAAAGTATCATGTAATTTTTTGGCGATCACCGGGTCAACATCTTGCAAATAAACTCGCCTGTTACCCTGCTTAATAAAAACAGTCCTTGGCTCGTGGTAAGTTTTCTCAACTAAAAATGACAAGGCATCGCGGATACTGATGTCATCTACTTCACTTTTCACAATCACAATTCCGTCTTGTTCACGACGCCCGGCCCAAACACTCAAAGCCTCAGCTTCTTCTTTTTGCCGCCGCTCATCGCCTAACTCCAGAGTCATTGCTCGCCAGTATTTTAAAACCTCATCTATCTTATTTTGAGTATAGCCATGTTCACGCAAGCCCCAAATAAACTCACTATCCATCACACCAACAGCCTTTATCATTTCAATATCAAAACCTAAATCTTGTAACTCTTCTTCTGAAATTTCGAACTTTGCTAAAAATTGCTCGAGTGAGCTTTTCTCGTTACTGCGATCAAGTCCTTCGTATTGATGATGATCGATAATCGAAATTTTATAACCAATGCCTCTTAGCTCTTCTTCGGTTGATATCCCCGGAAGCTCAACAATAAATAAGTGATCAGCCTCTAAGTTCTCAGCTTTTATTCGATAAATAAGATTAGGTTCACGGTCAAGTTTAGCGCCATGTGGTTGATTTGAAACCACGGTTTTAATACCAGCTTTTTTGGCGATTTTCAAAATCTGCAAAGCCTCTTCATCATTACGCGGACAAACAAGTACAATCTTGGAAACATCTATCATATGGCTTTTGTATATCAATTTAAGCCACAATTGGCAAGGCTATACACAGTCACTATTGACCGTCCCAACTGGCGATGTTGAAATATAAATACACTCCCCCTGGTTATAAACTAAATTAATTTTTATGAGTGAAACAATGTTAGAAAAAATTCTACTGAAAGTCATTGAAATGGATGAGAAAATCAACAATTTGCCTAATATTTTTGTTACAAAAGAAGAATTTCATAAGGCAATGGACCATATAACTACATCTTTTGATCATTTTACGAGAATGTACGAAAGGCTAGATCTTGAAATTTTATCCGTCCGAAGTAAAAATTATCGGCTTGAAGATAGAGTAGAGATTATCGAGTCAAAACTCGGACTTGAGTCCTAGTCAAAAAAACACCCCGGCCGATTGGCGGGGGTATTTTTTATCACGAATGGGAAACCCCAGCCAGAGGCTGGGGTATGAGTCAGTACTGGCGGATACTGGTAATTAGTTCCGCATCGCGTTCTGGATCAAGAACGGCGATCATCTTGTCCAACGCCTTGCGACTAATACGGCTGTCGCCAGCCAGGTACCCGTACAGAACGCTCTTGCCTACCACCCCAAGAGCATCCGTCAGATCGCTCATACTCTCGATCTTGAGGGCAACTTTCAGCCCTTCGATGATCTCGGTATTGAGCTTAATAAGAGCTACGAGCACGGGATCACGAATCCTGATCGCGAGCTCTGTCCCGTCGGTCAGCTTGCCGGTCATCGCCATAATATATGCAATGGTGACATCCAGCGTCGCCTTGTCCCTGATTACGATGTCGTCCTTAGGAAGACTCATCTCACACTCCATTTTCGTCGCGAGCTTGCGACGAGTAAAAATATCAGTATTTCTTAATTGTGTCAATCATCAGCAACAAAAAAGACAAATTATTTAGCTAAAAATAAACGAATATACTAATTAATTAGTAAAATGTTTATTAAATTTGACATATTTCAAGAAATCTGCAATAATTAATTTCATATGGAAAAAATTAAAGACCATTTAGTTAAACTCGGGCTAAATGACAGCGATGCCACTGTATATGCGGCTTTATTTGAACTAAAAAAAGGAACAATCGCACAGATTTCACAGGCTACGCATTTAAATAGAACTACCATCTACCCCATTATCGACAGATTAATGATGCAAGGGTTAGTATCGCGAGCTTCTAGTAAAAAGACTATCTTTATTCCCGAGCATCCAAGAAAATTAAAAAAACTATTAGAAAGTAAAATCGCTTCAGCACAAAGACGACTAAAGGAAGCTGACTTTGTTTTAGAGAAACTCGGCGATCAATATAAAACAGTGCTGAAGCCAGAAATCAAGGTCGGCCACGGCAAAGCCGAAATGGAGCAAATATATAATGGCGTCCTTGAGGCAAAAAGTGATGTTTTTTCAATTTTGAATCTTGAGGGATATTCCGATATTTTTGATTCAACAGGGAAAAAACAAATTAAAGAACGAATAAAAAAAGGAGTCGCGCAGAAAGTCATAGCAATCGACAATAAAGTCGCGCGCAGATGGCAAAAGGAAGCTTATTCTGGATTACCAAAAAACAAAATTAATACAGAATACCGGTGGACTGATAAAAGCGACGGACTGTTCCCCACGGGCGAAGTATTAACTTTTGATGACAAAGTAATTGTAATGCTCTCCAATCCAGAAGAAAACATTGCCTATGAGGTCACTAGCCAGTCATTTGCAAATTTTCTAAAAGTAGTATTTCAATTGGCCTGGAAACAATTAGAAGACACAAAAAATTGATTACTCAATTACAAAATACCATCCCGACCAGGATGGTATTTTCTCTTAACGAACGATCGATACTAAAATAATGGTCTAAAAACCAAGCCAAATATCCTGCTCTGCTGCGCGGAATTCTGATTGCTGTTTTACCTCATCGTTGCAACTAAAGCTCACCGATGTTGCCAAAGCGCCGTCGGCGATTACTCCTGCGAATTCCTCAACCATCTGTTTAACAAGATCTGACTCTGAATCAATGTGAACGTTAATTCTATCTTCGATCGTCATACCAGCTTCTTTACGCATCTGGTTGAGCTTACGCGTTACCTCACGCGCCATTCCTTCGCGAACAAGCTCGGGTGTTAGCTCAATATCAAGTTTAACTGAAAGCTCACCTTCCGAGACTGTTATCTCTTTAACATTAACTTCTTCTTTCATTACTTCCAAATATCCATTTTCAATTTTTCCAGATGGGACCGAAACAGCCATCTTTGCTAAAACTTGTTTGATTGGTCGGCCAGCTTCTTCACGATCGTCTAGGGCTCGACTTACAAGTGCCCGAGTTTGGCCCATATCTTCCAAAATCTTTTCCGCAATATTCTCAGCTTCTGGCCAATTTTCTAAGTGAACACTCATTCGCGCCTCAGACCCAGCAAAGTCACCTTTGATTCCCTGATAAATATCTTCTCCCAAAAATGGCATAAAGGGGGCCACCATTTTTGCAAATGTTTCCAATACTGTTCGAAGTGTTGAAAGAGCTTCGACCCTATCTTCGCCATCAATCTTAACGCGGTCGCGTGAACGGCGAACATACCAAGTTGAAAGATCAGTCACGAAATTTTGCAAAGTTCTGGCAGCATCTGCAAGCTCATAAGCTTCCATTGCCTCTGTTTCTTCCTGCAATGTTTGGTTGAGTCGTGACAGAATCCAAGCGTCCAAAACATGCTCTGCTTTTGGATCACGACCATCATCATGCTCTGCGTATAACTGATAAAATGACAAAACATTGCGCATGATATTAATGAACTTTTTGGAAACTTCATCTACTCCAGCTTCGCTAAATCTTAAATTCTCAGCTTTTACTACCGGCGTTGACATCAAATAATAACGAACTGCGTCAGCCCCATACTTTTCCATCACCTCCATTGGGTCTGGATAATTATTTAGCTTCTTGCTCATTTTTTTACCATCTTCAGCCAGCACAATTCCGTTTACAATTACATTTTTAAAGGCTGGCATTTTAAAAAGAGCGTTAGATAAAATGTGAAGAGTGTAGAACCAACCTCGGGTTTGATCTTGCCCTTCGGCAATGAACTCAGCCGGGAATCCTCTGTCAAACTTTTGTTCATTCTCAAACGGATAATGAAGCTGAGCGTATGGCATAGAACCAGACTCAAACCAGCAATCTAAAACTTCATCAATGCGATGATATTTCTTACCGTCTTTTTCAATTACTACTTCGTCCACAATATGTTTGTGCAGGTTATCAAGTTTTTTACCTGATAATTCGGCAAGCTCCTCGCTTGACCCGACACAAATCACATCCCCATCTTCACTTCTCCAAACAGGAAGCGGGGCGCCCCAATAGCGTGAACGAGAGATAGCCCAATCCCTGGCGCCTTCTAACCATTTACCGAATCTTCCTTCTTTAATATTTTCCGGCACCCAGTTTATTTCTTTGTTAGTTGTGACTAACTTATCTTTGATTTCGGTAACGCGCACAAACCAAGATGAAGTTGAATAGTTCAAAAGAGGAGTATCACAGCGCCAACAATGCGGATAGCTGTGAGTGATTTTTTCCTTAGCTAAAAGTCGGTTGTGATGAGCTAGATATTTAATTATTTGAATATCAACATCGTTTGGATCTTCTTTTTTGCGCACCGGGATGTCTTTAACTGTGTAGCCTTCTGCTTCAAGATCGGTAACTAATTCTTCTACAAACTGACCGTTCATAGCAACATGCATGATTGGCTCAACTCCCTCTTTTTTTCCAAGCTCCATGTCGTCTTCTCCAAACCCGGGGGCAATATGAACAACTCCTGTTCCGTCTTCGTCTGTTACAAAGTCAGCTCCAACAACACGGAAGGCGTCTTTATGATCTTTAAAAATTTCAAAAAGTGGTTGATACTTAGCATCAATTAAATCCTGACCAGAAAAAGTCTCTGCCACTAGTCCTTGAGGCAACAAATGTTCAGCCTTTTTTTCAAGCATGATGTATTTCTGCCCCTCATTTTCGATCAACGCATATTTCATGTTTGAGTTCACAGCTGCCAAAACATTTCCGGGCAAAGTCCAAGGCGTTGTGGTCCAGGCAACCAATTTTGCACCTTTAAATTTTCCATCCAAAATTGGAAGCGTTACAAAAACAGAAATATCAATTACATCTTTATAGCCATCAGTCACTTCAAAGTTTGAAAGTACTGTCTCACAGCGTGGACAAATATGCATTGGCTTTCGGCCTTCATAAATTAAACCTTTGTCCCAAAGACTTTTAAACACCCACCAAATGGATTCCATATATTCAAAATCCATTGTCTTGTAAGCGCCATCCATGTCCACCCAACGGCCCAAACGATTGATAACTTTTTTCCATTCCTCTGCGTACATCAAAACTTTGCTATGACAAGTATCATTAAACTTAGCGATACCATATTCTTCAATGTCTTTTTTAGATCCTAGGTTTTGTTCTTTTTCAACAATATTTTCAATTGGCAAACCATGACAATCCCAACCCCAAGTTCGTTCCACTCGGTAGCCCTTCATTGTCCAAAAACGAGGCACAACATCTTTAATCACACCTCCCACCAAATGGCCGTAGTGAGGAAGCCCGGTGGCAAACGGAGGGCCGTCATAGAAAACATAGGGATTACCTTCGGATCGATTTTCAACTGATTTTTCAAAACATTGATTTTTGTCCCAATATTTGAGAATTTCCTTTTCTTTCTCTGCATGGGTCAATTTTTTTTCATCACTCATATGGAGCAAGATTACCAGTATCGAGCCTTGAAATCAAGATAATTTATCTTTCTACCCCTTTCACCTTTTTTACCCCTTTCACCTACTGTATAATCATAATATGAAACCAACCATATACATCGGGGCAGACCACGCTGGATTTGATCTAAAAGAAATGATCAAAGAACATTTGGAATTGACCGACTATACGGTCGAAGATTTAGGGGCGCATCAATTTGATCCAAATGATGATTATCCCGAATATGCCGCTGCCGTTGCCCAGGCTGTTGTTGGGCACGCTGGTTCATTTGGAATTTTATCTTGTGGAAATGCCGAGGGTATTTGTATGGCAGCGAACAAGTTTGCTGATATTCGAGCAGGTATTGGATATTCCGAAGAAGCAGCCGAGACAATGAGAACTGATGACGACGCTAATATTCTTTGCATTCCCGGCAGACTCCAAACTGAAGATGATCCCCTGGGAATCTTAGCCGCATTTCTTTCAACCTCATTTTCAAATGCCCCAAGACATGTGCGCAGACTAAATAAACTTGAAGAATTAGAAAGCGCCATCTCGGAATCAAAAAGATCTCGCGCCAGTATAGTTCCAGCTGTCCTTGTCCAGTCAAAAGATGCTTTTGAAGAAAAAGTTTTAAATCCACAAATGAGAAAAGTAGCGCCGGTTTATCAAATTGATGTTTTAGATGGCTCGATGTTTAACTCAATGAGTTGGGCAGACGCCGAGCAAATTTCCAAAATCGAATCACTGCCTGAAATTGAATTACATTTAATGATAAAAGATCCGCTTCCGATAATCGAAATCTGGAAACGAAATATCCCAACTCTTAAGCGCGTAATAATTCATGCCGAGATTGGACAGGATTTAGACCTATTAATAAGACGCCTAAAAATATTTGAGCAATTGGAGATTGGGGTCGCCATTAACCCCGAAACTTCAATAGATGAAATAGAAAATGTCGCAGACAAAATAAAACTTCTTTTAATAATGGGTGTTCATCCCGGACAATCCGGTCAAGAATTTCTGGGACACATAATAATTAAAAAAATAAAACAGGCCAGAAAGAAATATCCGCATTTAAAAATCGCAGTTGATGGTGGCGTTAATCAAAAAAACGCTAAGAAAATAATCAAAGCTGGTGCCACTCAACTCTGCGTCTCTTCTGCTCTTTGGAACAACCCCGATCCAAGTCAAAAATATCTTGATTTCAAGCACATTTAAGACAAATATGTCCACTTCACAATCCAAAAATTAAGTGCTATAATTTCTTATCTATTAATAATAATTACTATGATTTCTGAAAAAATGAGAGATTATTCAATCAGGTTTCTAACTGTTGCCATCATGCTCGGTGCAATGATTGGTGTAAAACAGGCCCAGGCCCTAACATCTCTAAGTGACATTTATTCAGGCGATTTGATTCGCGGAGAATCATTCTCAGCTGTTT
>Ga0100380_10001788_pt1 | contig 23303 bp, 26 predicted proteins | sample CryGeymeta201504_FD_80417 | JGI IMG/M metagenome (GOLD analysis project Ga0100380, IMG submission 80417) | Groundwater microbial communities from Crystal Geyser aquifers in Utah, USA - Crystal Geyser metaG 2015-04 | ecosystem: Environmental > Aquatic > Deep subsurface > Groundwater | place... | reverse complement strand
CCATCTGCGCCAGCTAAATCAAATTGTTACGTTTCTGGATGAGAACAAGTTAATTAAGCCGATTTTTTCTTCGGGGCTTTTTTCAAGATTTCGACTGTTGCGATTTTCCACAAGCCGTCATCCGCAAGATCAATCACATAACGAATGAACAACTTCGTGATCGTGCATTTGGATGCCTTCAAAACATATCCGCATCAGCTTACTGGAAAGAACCTGGTTGGTCTTTGTTGTTGCATGAGCCGGTAAATGGGAATCCGGTTGTATATGCTATTGATCGGCTGTCACCTGGCGATATGCAAAACAAAGATAATTTAACAAAACGAATGCTTGAAATTGCTCAAATTCGCAATGTCGAGTACATAGGAGTTTGGACTCCAGACATGATGAATTATCACCGAGCTTTATTTTAGTAAAAGTAAAATAAACCATCCTATAACTTAGGGTGGTTTATTTGTTGTGGATTTTATTGCTACATACCAATAATTAAAGAGGAAGTCATGAGATATTTTCACGGCAGCTATATTCCATTGGAAGTTGGTTTAATAATGAAAGGACGTGGCGAAGAATATGAAAAAGATTGGTGTGAAACTGATTTTTATCTAATCCTTGAAAAATATCGTCCTAAAGAATATTTACCTCACAAACAAGCTGTTTTCATGACTAATTGTGTGGACGATATTGATAATGCTGGAGGAGCAACAGAATGGGTGTTTGAAGTAAAGCCTGTCGGTCAAGTATCCAGGCATGACCTCAATTGGTCTTCAGAAATATCCTGCCTAATTGGGGATGGTCATCCTGACGATTACCCACCTATTATTCAGGCTGCTAACAATTATTGGTCTGGGAAACCTAGAAGTAACGAAAGTCTATGGGAGTATCTAGTAAAAGAAGTAATTATTATTAGGTGTGAACCTTTCGATACATTCAAATAATTCAAAAATAATTTTTTAATAAAAGGAAATTAATATGTGTTAAAGCAATGGTAGATTGTCTGAGATGTAACGACAGGCTTACTGAAAAATGGAGATAAATTCTTTATCGATAAAAGTAAACAGGTTGCTGCCATTTTTGACTATATACATATAATGCGTGATCATCATAATGATATTGATTTTAAATGTCATATTGTTAGAAAGCGAGTAAATTAATCAAAGAAAACACCAGTCAATTTGACTGGTGTTTTTGTTATTGAAGAAGTTTTTACGCAGCTATTGGTTGATGATAAGACTCAGCCCATGTTTCTGTATAGTTAACAAACAGAGATGAAACCAAATGAACGCAAGAATGACAACACCAGCATTTCAATGCAGATTTATCCTGTTCAGAAATGCCATATACCGGAGTGATCGTTGCATCAACTTTAAGTTGATTTGAATTACCTACATTATTGAGAGAAATGTAGCCGATTTTATCGCTTCCCTTTATTAACCAAAAATCGCTTTTACTACCAATATTGGAATAGACGATTGGCGTGTATTGCAACGCCTCAAAATTGGTTCGATTCAATTCTCTTATCGTGAATTTATCGAAACCACTTTGACTTATATCGATAACGAAAAAACGGTCATTACTTGAAAGGTTCGTGACGTATGTCACGCAATCATTTTCTTCCTGATTAATCCCTAAAGGGAATAAATGCGTGTGAGAATCTCCAACCATCCATGCAATCTTAAAGCCGGGCAGGGCATAACGCTCCAGCATTGCACGGTCATGAACCAGCAGATCATTTTTGTATGGGCCTGTCAATAATTCCAGACCATACTTGTTGATTTGAGTTTTCATTGCGTTAATAATCATTTGTGTCATAACTATTGTGCTTTCCATATATTTCCTTTGTAAAAGTGAATTTCGAGAGGCAATGTTGTGAAGAGAAATAAATATCACAGACGTATAAAACCCGGACTTAGCCGGGTTTTGTTTATTGTTTGATATAAATCTCTGAAGGGCAACCGATACTTGGAAAGTTGTAATCTCCAGACCTCGCCTCAGCTTCTTCAGTAACTGGTTCTTTCTTAAGAATTCGTTTCCCCGTCGAAGCAGGGAATCTGTTTTCTTACTGGTTTATTAATCATTCACCTCCCCTGTTGCTATTTTTTTACAAAGATTGATAAAATCTTCATACTGACACGGATTGGAAGCCAGATCGCGCATGCGAATAAAACGATTTCGTTTACCGCAATAGTCCTGACGTCCTTCGCAAGACCGGTACAAAACTTCAATACCAGGGCGCAAGCATGATTCGAGCAGTTGTATGTAGATATGTTCACCTTGCAAGGTAACCGTACCCGAAACATCGATACGGCCTTTGTTGCTGCTAACATAGAAATCGCCAGTCGCTAAACCAATTTTATCGGCTATTCCTTTTAAAAATTTCATTCCCGCCTTGTGAAAAGAAGCTTTTTTTGCCTTATTTGAGGGATAAGCATCAATTCCTTCGGTAAGTAATGCTGCTGGTATTTTAATCATGATATTTTCCCTTTTGTGTTAAAAAAATGACTTGTAGTAGATATATAAATCACGAATATGTAAACAAGACGTGAAAACCCGGAACACTCAATGAGTGAACCAAGCTTAGTTGTTATTTGTTAATTAAGTCTTATTGACTTATCGTCCTTTATTGAGAAAAACAACCAGAAAGCCCGGTATGGACGCAAGCTGCGATTGACGCATATTGGACATCATCAGGATACACTTCTGTAAATTCGATGCCTTCCGGGATGTTATCCCAACTCTTGACGTATTCTTTCGCTGCAAATTCATTATGAAAAGTAACCACTCCAGGTTGACCGCAAGAGTCAAGCTTAGACCAAAAACCAAGACCCATACATGAACCAAGATATATACCTTCTTTTTGAGTATGAATAACAACTGACATGATTGCTTCCTTTTGTGGTTTGTTGTGTGGTTTGTATTGTGAATTGAGATATTACCATTGAATTAGAAAACGTCTAATAAAACCACCTCGAAGGGGAGTTGTGATTAAGTTACATTTTAATTAAAGCTGCCGAAATTAATTGTAAAGCAAGATTAATCTAAGTCATCATAATATTCATGGTAGTCATCAAAACATGAATCAACATCATCAACATCATCATCATCATAGTAATCATCGTCTTCTTTATCTTCGATGCACTCTTTATTAAAAATATCGACGGCAAGATAGCCTTTGAGTTCAAGAGCTAATTGAATCTCGTCTTCAATAACTAAAAAACGATTTTCGAGTTTAACTCTTTTTTGACGATTCATTCTATTAACTGGATTCATTTTATTTCCTTAAATGAGTAAACTTATAAATAGATATATTTTGCACGGACAAAGAAAACCACCCCGTAGGGTGGTTGTGGTTAACATATTAAAATGATCAAAAATGCTGCACCATTTTATTTCGTTGAGAAACTTCTTCTTCTTTATTATACTAATAAATCCCATCCGCTCCATGAGCGGATGAACTCAATGCCACTAGGTTCTGCTGTTACTATAGAACCTAGTGGTAGATCAGCGAAAAAACTCGCCAAATTATCACCTACCACATCTCTCACATCCGAGAAGTGGTAGGAATCAAATCCAGCCAACCCTGTCCACACGTGGTAGCCATTACCGGCTACCAAGAGGGAAAGACCTTCTGAAGTGAGTACCTCATTAAATTTGTACATTTTTCTCTTCCTTTTAATAAAAATATGTTTATCGGTTGCCCGATGCCTGCATTGCCTGTAGATATATTTTCCACGGACATATAAAACAACCACCCCGCAGGGTGGTTGTGGTTAAAACATCAATCTTTGTCAGATAAAGGAAGTGCGCCCTTATTTTAAGTTATCATATTATTCGGTAAGTTTACCGAATAATTAACGACACCTTTCATTATGCCGCCTTTACTTTCGGTGCTTTTTTCAGCACTTTATACTTGGCAAAAATCCATTCACCATCGTCTACCATATCGCAAACAACTGAAGCCAGTCGAGTAAAGTCGATATTATCAACACGACGCTGTTCGACCTCATCTTTCTTAAGAACGACTTCGTAGTAGTCGGTAGCACGGTTGTATTCGATTACCAATGTGCCTTTGAACTTTAAAGTATCAATGGCAAATTCAAGCGCAGCCGGTGTTACAGACGCCTTTGCATCAGTCGGATCGTTGTAGTTAACCAAACCTGGATGAGAGCCGCCGAAATCAACTAATGCATTCGACAGATTACGGATACCGTCAGGGCAGGGGAGTTTCTCGATTTGTCCAATCAAGTCCTTGAGATATTGTGACTTCAAGGTTTTTTTATCTATTGGGATGTCGCTGTTGCTTTTTCCAATATGGTAGACGAGATAACGAATTCCATTACTTACTTCTTCATTTGTTTCATCCAGACGACGTCCATCAAAACCATGTCGAGCGTAAGTCGTTACTTCAATGGTAGCGCCGATATCAGGGATTGATTTAATCAAATCCCTGTTTACAACCATGAATTCGGCACCACGACCTTTAATAACTATCCAGCTATCACAGACTTCGACAACTTTGCCTGTGAATGGCTTTATATCAAACTGAAACCCCATAACACTGACACAGTCATTCTGACCTGTGTAAATATGCATTGTGTAACGTCTTGCGGTACGTGGCAAATGATTTCCGGCGATGGTGTGCAGATACTGTTTTGCTTCTTCTTTAGTACGATTCATACTTTTCTCCTTTTATAAAATAAACTTGCGAGAAGAAATAAAATGCACGAGACAATATTTTTTTAATGATTATTTGTTTCAAAACAACGTTAAGTAATTTTAAAAAGATGGTTTTATTTTTTAATGTATTATTTTAAAAATCAACCATAGAAACTTAACGTTGAAATTATTGATCATCATCTTTATTCATGAAAAAGTTAAAATGAGTCTATTGCTAATAAACATCTATCAGAAGTGTAAGGAATGTCGAGATGATGCACATCAATAAATTAAAAGAATGTCAACCAATAAACAAAGTTTATAACTAAAATTATCACTTATAAGTTATCAACTTGCTATAATTATCATTTTAATATATAATAAGCCAATCTTTAAAGCAGTAAGAAATAAAATGACCAACAAGATAATTACACATAATAAAAAAGCCTTCCATGAGTATTTTGTAGAAGATGAATACGAAGCCGGAATCATGCTTGAGGGGTGGGAAATTAAATCAATTCGAGATGGCGGAGTGCAATTGAAAGAAGCTTACGTCATAATTAAAGATCATGCTTTATATTTGATTGGGTCTCACATTAGTCCTCTTATTACAGCATCATCGCATGTTGATCCTGATCCAATCAGAACGCGAAAATTACTGCTTAATAAAACAGAAATCACTAAGATACTCAAAAAAGTAAATCAGGCTGGTTATACCGTTATGCCATTAGATATGCATTACAAAAGCGGGTTCATCAAACTGACAATAGGACTCGCAAAAGGTAAAAAACAATACGACAAAAGAGCGACGGAAAAAGATAACGAAAACAAGCGCACAGCAAACCAGGTAATTAAGCAGCTTAATCGAGATTAATTTAATCGGCAAAATATCGGCAAAATATCGGCAAAATATCGGCAAAATATCGGCAATATTTCGAACCTTAATTTGCTGTAAGAAAATAATTACGTGACTTATAACGTTTTTTAACATAGGAAAATGTATTTACTTTTTTCTATGTTATTTTTACTATTTCGATTGATCAAATAAAAAGAACCCACGAATGGGTTCTTTTGTTGTTATTAAGCAGAATTAACTGATTGAAAGGATTTCCCATAAGAAAGCATTATGGGAAATCCTTAATAAAACATCTTTTAAATCATGACGTTATAAGACATTATAACTGGTTACTTTTCAGCTAACAATTCCATAACATTCGAGATGCTCCATTTTCCAGCTTGGTTTTGCTCTTTAGCTTTAGCCGCTATTTCTTTTGCTTCATCAAGAGTCATGTGCTTGGCACCATTCATTGCAGCAATGACAAATTTATCTGCTTCACCTTTATCTTGATACCACTCTTTGAATCGCTTAGGCAAATCGATGCACTTCACACCAATATACTTTCCGCTCCTCATTTTTTCAGGAATACGTGAGCGTTCAGCCAACTCGTAAATCAAGTCAAGATCATCAGTTCCAATTGTCTGGCAAATATGAACGAATAACAGTGTGTTCATTCTGGCATCTTTAAGTGCATTATGAGCGCCTGAAGCAAGTTCCCTGGCTAATGTTTTATTAATACGATACAAGCACGCCAATTGGGTATATGAATCTAAATCATTGAAGATCATCTGAGCTAACGGCAACGTGTCGATAACTTTGATATTGTCCAATGCAATCTCAGATAATCCAATTGCATTTACATCAAAAGAGACTTTATGCCCAATGATATATCGGCAATCAAATGGTAATAAATATTCACCTGTTGGCGGACAATCTATCAAATCATTATCAATAATACCGTGTACAGCCATTGCCCCAAAAGAAATCGCTTTTGTAGGTTTGTAGCGTTGATAAAATTCAAGACCATCACTCAACCTGATATGGGCAACTTCGATAACTTGAGGCTCAATTAAGCCTGTTGTTTCAGTGTCGAGACAGTAAGCTCCTTCATGCATAATTTTTCCTTAATTTAACATCGTAAACGATATACACTGCATTCAATTAGAATTTGTTTAAATTAAACGCGCCATATTGGACTCAGCAGCAGATTACCAAGTGTTTTACCAATCGTTTGTTGATTAGAAGAAAAATCTTTCCCAGGTGTGAAAACTGTTAACGCAATACTTTCACTCGCTTGCTGTCCAACAATCGCGCACTGTACTTCAGATAAGATAACATCGTCATCATCAACAGCAATTACCCCTACCACTGACATCAACCTGCGTCCATCTGGGGAACACTCGCCTGTATTTCGAAAAAACACTTGCCCTGTAAACATTTCTTATCTCCGATTAACTTATATTGTTATTATATGCAATAAAATCTATTTATGCAAATACGCATAATTTAATCGATGAAAGTCTTTTTCGATATAAGCTTGACATACTTTTTTTGGTTGATATACTCAAATCGAGAGCAATAAAGTAAAGCTATTGTGAGTTAATTTTTAAAAAGCAACTTGACGATATCCTTTTGTTAATATAGATTTGCGTTATTGCTCTTTTGCAATTATGTGAATATGTAAATTTTTTACATATAACCAAGGCTATTTTGGTAATTATTTTAAAAGGTCATACAATCATGAGTAAAAATGAACGTGGAGTAAAGAAGACAGCAAAGTCATCAGTCAATCCTATTGTTAAACAACAAGCCAAACCAGCAGCTAAATCTGTTACCAAAGCTAAGGTTGCCAAATCTCCTGCCAAAATCAAGGTTGCTAAGGCAGCCAAAGTCGCGAAAGAAAATCTGACAAGCATCAGCAAAAGAAATCTCATCGACTCGGTGTCCGCTACCGCTCGCTTGACCAAAACTGACGCTGAAAATGCTGTAAATGTATTCATTGAAACTATTCGTCATGGCTTGATTAAAGGAAAGGAAATCAAAATCGTTGGCTTTGGTACATTCTATGTTACTAAGCGAACTGCTCGTGTTGGTCGCAATCCTCGTACCGGCGAATCTGTCAAAATCGCAGCCAGCAACACTGGCCGGTTCCGTTCCGGCTCTTCGCTGAAAAACCTGTAATCTCAGGCATAGGACTGACTAATGTCGGTCCTATTATTTTTAAACTAAAGAAAAAAATATGAAAAACGACATCAAGGAAATAAAGGATACAGAAAGCGTATTACAAGCAGTTATTGACTACAAAACACCAACAATGAAAGCAAGATGTGGGGTAAGCATCTTTCAGTGTGGTATATCACCTGTTGTAATTCTTACTGACCTTGATTCAGAAGGCATGTCTGTAACGAACAGCATTGAAGCCGCCGCATCCCATGTTTACAAAAATTATTTGACAATGGTTGATCACAATAAAATTATTTTTATTGAACATTATCCAGTAACAGATCGTCGTAAAGAATCAAGCTTTTACCGTGTAGAAATGGGTTGGTGTGAAAACTCAGAATCCTATACAAATCCACAATGGAAGAAGACGTTTGAAGAAGGTGTTTTAAATTTATTGTTATGCTACGGATATCGAAAAGAAAGCAATATCGATCTTTCGTTTAAAAAAGCTGATGTTTTGCAATTTGTAAAGAAAGGTTGACATTATCTAGCCTTGTTAGCTACAATGGTTAGATAATTTATCTAAAGAAAGTAAAAAAAATGCCTACACAAGATGAAAATCTTTTTGACCACATAAATGATGATATGCTGGGCAACAAAAGTCATATTATTGATATTGATACTGATGAACCAGCGTCTAACCGTTTTCAACTTGATAAACGCAAGAAAATAATTATTGCCAGTATTGTTGTGTTGATTACAGTCGCAGCAGGTATTGCTGTCTTTAATAAACCTCATCGGAATGAAGTAATAAATCCTCAGTTGGACGCTATCTTGAATAAAGATTTGACAGAAGCTATTGGTACACCAATTAATCAGTCAGGTGTTCAGCAAACGCCTGAAATGGTTGAGTTAACGACAATTAAACCTGGTTCAGGTCAAATTATTACAGAACATCAAGCTGCTCAAGCATCTTTGCCGCCAGTTGAATTGGTTGTTCAACCTGTTGTTAAACAACCAATTGCCGAACAACCAATTATTGAAAAACAAAAGCCTTTTGTAAAACCATTACCTATTGTCGCAGTTCCGGCAAAAGAACCTGTTCAAGTGGTTAAGCAAAAACCTGTTGAAACATCATTCGTCAATACTGACGATAAAGACAAAACGATTGAGGAATTAAAAACTGAACTCAAGCGAATTAAAAGCATGTTAAAAAATTCCGGCTCAAAAAGAAAAACTGAACGCGCAGTAATGATGAAAGAATTTGGCATAACAGCGATAACAAAGAACAGTATCATTGTTACTACTGGTGATAATGATGAGGAGTATGTGATTGGAGACTCAGTACCAAAAATAGGCACTTTAGTAAAAATTGATGCTGCAGCCAAAACGATTGAAACTCCTCGAAACATCTACCGTTTAAAGTAAAAGGGAAAGACATGAGTGCAAACGGCGGTACTGTAGTGCCATACAATAGCCAGAATAAGATTACTGTAAGTTCATCTGGCATCAAGAACCTGTTTTCTAAAGACTCATTATTTGTCGGTAATATTGAAACAAAAAGTGGGATTAAAGTTGATGGGAGTATTCTTGGTGACGTAACCATAAAGGCCGAAGGAAGCGCTTGGCTGGTTGTTGATAAAAGCGGAAAGATAGAAGGTGCCGTTGATGCAACAACTGTTATTGTAGCTGGAAGAATTATCGGCGTTATTCGTGCCAAATTCATCGTTTTAATGACATCTGCGATTATTGATGGGGATATTTTTTATGAAACCATTCGTATCTCTGAGGGTGCTCAAATAAATGGACAGATGCATCGTGGATCGGTTGGAAACGTTCTTCCACCTATTAATCAATAATATAATTAACATGTTTTAGGTAATAATAAAGACCCTTACGGGTCTTTATTATTAAGGTGTCAAATTTTTAGTCTTATCAGCTATTTATTTCTGGCCGTAGTAACTAATAATCCAAACATACGAGCCGTCATTGCCATTGACCTGGCTTGAACGTGTATTGATTTTGTCCCATCAACAGTCCAGTCATTAACGACCGCTATTATTGATTTAGCACCAGCAAGAGAATCAAATAATACTGGATAGATAAGCAATTCTTCGTAACAAAAAATGATTGATGTTGGAACTTTATTAATCAAAACTACATTGGTTGCATAAATATCATGAGTTGTTGTTGGGGCTGTTAATCGCCAATTACCAACAGGCATAGGCACTCTGGCAGACGCGATAATCTTGTCTGTCAATGGATTAACTAGAGAATCAGAAAATAACTCAACAGCTTTATACGGCTTTAGGTTTAGTCCAATATTTGCTCCAACCAATATAGTGACATTATTTTCTCTTGCTTTTTGAACTGACGTGCTCATTAAATAGGATGCACCTTCAAACCAAATATCAATAATTTCTTCAGGGAAAATAATGACTTTATAACCATCTTCAATAGCTTTTATGGCAAGTTTGTCAATGATTGAATATCGGTTTAAAAAGTTTTCCCCCGCCATGCCGCCTTTGAAGTTGGTATCGATGCCTATTTTTGTTAATGATTTTTCAGGATGTTGATATTGGATATTTGAACTAATTGAAGTACCAACAAGAACTATTGTAGCCAAAATAATACCAATCTTAAGCTGATCTGTTTTGTTTATAGTTATAACGTAAAAAAGCAAGCCGGTTAAAATAATACCGACAAAGCCTAATCCTGGGAATATTAATCCAGACACAAGAAGAGGATGCCCCCAATTTATAATCCCGAATGGCGGTAGTAATGTTACTAATAAAATTATTGGTAGTTGTATTGATTTTATTTTATTGATTGGATACCAGGGTAATGCGAGTATTACGGCGTGAAAAATTAAACCAAAATAAGCATATGAAGATGATGACGATGGATAAAGCTTTCCGTAGGCGAAAGGAACGTCAGCAGCAAACTCAAGATAATATCCAAAAAATATAGCAAATGCGAACAATGGTGTTTGCGCCCTACCCCAACAAAAAATCATTACCAGAATGATTAATGGAAGTATTGAATATAAACTTTCGGGCTTAAAGTGCCATGATAAATAAGATATCGTTGCTCCAAATAACATGTGAGCAACGATAAGTATTATGTTCAGCAAGGGAATTGACTTTAATCTTTTTAGCACAGAATTTTCAATTTATTTGATATGAAGTACAGTATAATATACATATTGATTTAAATAAAGGACGTAAGAATGAATCTGGTTATTGTTGAGTCACCAAACAAAGTAAAAAAAATCCAAGAAATTTTGGATAAAATGGGTGGCAGTTGGAAGGTTGAAGCAACAGCCGGTCATATTCGTGATTTACCTCTGAATGAAATGGGTGTTGAACCACCTTTGTTCGTTCCTAAATATGAAATTATTCCAGACAAGACTTTTGGTGGTCGTGTTTACAGCAAAAAAGACACGGTAATAAGATTAATTGCTCGCGCAAAGTCTGCTGATGCGGTTTATCTTGCTACCGATCCTGACCGCGAAGGGGAGTCTATTGCATGGCACTTGCAAGAGGCATTAAGTCTTAAAAATCCTCATCGTATTACCTTTGGTGAAATAACTGCAAAAGCTGTTATTGAAGCCGTTAAAAATCCACGTAAAATTGATTTTAAACTTGCTGCTGCACAAGAAGCTCGTCGTGTTCTGGATCGTTTTTGCGGATACATGTGTTCGCGACCAGTATCCGATCATGTTGGTGAAAAAGCGTCGGCTGGTCGAGTACAAAGTGTAGCACTTCGTTTACTTGTTGAACGCGAACAAGCTATTCGTATTTTTGTCAGCAGGAATCACTATGGTGTAGAGCTGTTTTTTGATGGGCACTGGAATGCATCATGGAATTTTAAAGCATTATTGCAAAAAGATGAAGATTTGTGGATGGATGATGTTTTTGCTAAACGTGTTTCTGATTTGCGCAAGTTGGAAGTTATTGATTTAAAAAATTCACAATCGAAATCTTCTCCTCCAGCGCCATTTACCACCTCAACCATGCAACAAGGTGCTTCTGTTGCGCTTGGAATGCAGCCTGAAGAAACAATGAAGTTTGCCCAAAATTTATTTGCTGCAGGTCATATTTCATATCATCGTACCGATAGTCCAAATTTGTCAGATGATGCTATACAGGATATTTTTAAATATTGCACCTTTAAGAAGTTGCCAATATCGCCGACGCCAAGAAAATTCCCGGTAAAGGGTAATGCACAAGAAGCGCATGAAGCTATTCGTCCATCTCATGTTGAAATTGAAGAAGCTGGCGACACATTGGAAGAAAGGAAACTTTACAAATTAATTCGTGATCGTGCTATTGCTTCTCAAATGGCAGATGCGCTTTATGACGTAAGAAGTGCAAAGTTAAAATCGGTTGATTTTATAGACGGCAATAAAATGGACTTTAGCGCCACTGGACGCACTTTAAAATACGCTGGATGGAAAACGTTAACTCAAAAAGATGCTGCAGATGAAGAAAAAACAGAATCAAAGAACCAGGTTCCTCAATTAGTTGTAGGGAGCATTGTTGATGCTATAAACGGCATTTTGCAATCCAAAAAAACCGAACCTCCAAAACGATATACTGAAGCGTCGTTAGTAAAAGATCTGGATGAACGAGGTATTGGTCGTCCAGCTACATACGCTTCTATTTTAGCCAACATACGTGTCCGAGGTTACTATAAGCCAGAAAAAAAGACTATCATCCCTACCCCATTAGGTGAAAAAGTTATTGGGGTGATGGTAGATAAATTTTCATTTATGACTTACGAATATACGCGTAATATGGAAGAACGTCTTGATAAAATTGCCGAGGGAAAAGATGGTTATTTGAATGTAGTTAAAAGTGCTTTTGAAGAGTTAACCAAGGAAATCGCAGCTCTCGGAAAATCCTCTTATGCGCCTTCATTTCAATCAGCAAATGGTATGAAATATTCTTGTCCACTTTGCAAATGTGAATTGCGTAAAAGAAAAGCAACCAAGGGTAATAATGTTGGAAAATTGTTTTGGGGTTGCTCAAGCTTCCCTAACTGTACAAAAGTATTTAATCATGATGAAGTAAGAGATGCTCCTCAAGGAATAGAACGAGACAAGTAAAGCGATTTATGATGATCGCTAACGAAAGTTAACAGCGCAGGACTCCTGAGAAGTCTTGCGCTTACATCCCCGCCCTGAAGAACGATGTTTTACGTGCTGACTGATAAATATTTTTTATGTTCTAAATAATCCTCAAGTAACGACTGAGGATTATTAACAATAAACCATTTTTGTTAAACAACAAAAAATTTATTTTACGTTCAACGCACGGAAATTACTCTTCATATCTTCCCACATTTTCCAATCGCAAATAAATGGAATATCCATTTTTTTTTGCGTAACAGGATTTGTTACAACAAAATGCCTCTTCTCTGCAACTACAGTGTATTCTGGTCGTGAAGACAGTAAAATTTTAAGCTTTCGAGGAATACTTGGAATACTATTTTGGCTCATAATATTGACACGTCGATTTGTTTTGTATTTTAAAATTCAGAGAACTTTACATCAATTATGTTGTTATCAGATTTTGCGCTCCGTGAATAAGTTCAGAAATTGGTTTACCGCCAGTAAACGCACTCAGCTTTTTTTGATGAGCAAGAATATGCTGATTTTTTGATTCAAGATAAGCACAATAATCTTTCAAGTCGTTACCACAAGAAAGAATAAGGTGTTTTCCACTTGATATTTGTCGAACAGCAACACTCTCTCCTATGTCAATAAAATCGAATTCATTAGAAATTGTTTTTTGTTTATTATTGTGTATAAAATTTTGACTCATAACGCACCTCAATTAAGATTTTAGATTTTAACTTAACTATTGTTTATTGACAAGTAAAGCAGTTAGTTTTTACTAAAATAGATTGTTTGTGTTAAAATTTAATGCACGACGTACAAAATTACTCTCACCTAAGAATTCCTCTGGCGGCTTTACATTCCATGTTTACATTCCCATGTAATTTATACCATCCTGTAATGTCCATAATACACTAATTAGTGTGTTGTCTTTATTTTTATAAAAGGGAAAAAAATGTTAAAAGTACAAGAAGTTTGCCAAGATGTTTTGATTGAAAAATATGCGCAACCGGGCGAAACTTGCATTGACGATATTCGTCATCGCGTCGCCAAGAGTTTGTCAGCAGTTGAACCAACAAAATTGCGTTCGTTCTGGGAAGATCGTTTTAACCATGCAATGGCTCATGGTTTTATTCCGGCTGGTCGTGTTAATGCATCATCCGGCATTGATTTCAAAGCCACGTTGATTAACTGTTTTGTTCAACCTGTTGGTGATGCTATCAGCGGTATGGCAGACGGCAAACCTGGTATTTACGATGCGTTGCAACAAGCGGCAGAAACAATGCGTCGTGGTGGTGGTGTTGGTTATTGTTTCTCCTCTATTCGTCCTTTGGGTGCAAAGGTGAAAGGTACAAATTCTCGTGCAAGTGGCCCTGTGTCATACATGCGAGTGTTTGACAGGTCGTGCGAAACTGTTGAATCAGCAGGTTCTCGGCGTGGTGCGCAGATGGGGGTGCTTCGTTGCGACCATCCTGACATCGAGTTATTTATTCACGCAAAAGATACCGGTGATCTGAAGAATTTTAATATTTCAGTCGGCGTTACCGATGCGTTGATGAATGCGGTTGAGGCTGATGGCGACTTTGAGTTGGTCCACAAATCCATGCCAGATCAAGCTTTGTTGGATGCCGGTGCTTATCTGCGTGCTGATGGTATCTGGGTCTACCGCAAGGTTAAGGCTGCTGATCTGTGGAGACAAATCATGATATCAACTTACGATCATGCGGAACCTGGTGTGTTGTTTCTGGACAGGATGAATACTGACAATAATCTCTCGTACATCGAGATTATTGAAGCTACGAATCCATGCGCAGAGCAAGCGTTGCCTTCATATGGTTGCTGTTGTTTGAGTTCCATCAATCTAACAGCGTTAATTGTTGATGGTTTTACGAAGAAGGCTAAGTTTGATTGGTCTACGTTTGGTGAAATTATCACCACCGGCATCCGTATGTTGGATAACGTGCTTGATGTAACTTCATGGCCTCTGGAAGAACAACGTCAAGAAGCAATGAGCAAGCGTCGCGTAGGTCTTGGTTTTACCGGGCTTGGGGATGCATTGGTTATGCTGGGATTGCGTTATGATACCAACGAAGCTCGTGTTTTTGCTGCAAAAGTAACTGAATTCATGCGTGATACCGCTTATTCCGCTTCTGTGGAACTGGCTAAAGAACGTGGTGCATTCCCATTACTTGATGTTGAAAAGTATCTTGAGTCGCCACATTTTGCGTCGCGTTTGCCTAAAAATATCAAGGCTGCTATTCGCAAGTACGGTATTCGTAACAGTCACTTGTTGTCGATTGCCCCAACTGGCACAATCAGCCTAGCTTTTGCTGATAATGCTTCAAACGGTATTGAGCCAGCTTTCTCATGGTTTTATACGCGCAAGAAGCGTTTGGCTGAAGGTGGCTTCCGTGATTATCCTGTTGAAGATCATGCATGGCGCTTGTATCAGTCTCAAGGCGGAGATGTTAAAAATCTGCCAGAGGCATTTGTAAGTGCGCTGGAAATTTCAGCTCTTGATCACATGTTGATGGTGGCGGCTGTTGCACCATTTATCGATACTGCGATTAGTAAAACGGTCAACGTCCCTGAAGATTATCCATACGAAGACTTTAAACACTTGTATATGCAAGCATGGAAAGCTGGTCTGAAAGGTCTTGCTACATATCGCCCAAATAGTATCTTGGGTTCTGTATTGTCAATAACATCAACCGCTGAAGAGAAAAAAGAACGTCCACAAGATTTGGTTTTTGATCAGGCTGATCGTCGAATTGTTCTGGAAACTCAAGTTACACCAGCGTTGGCAAGTTTGCGTTGGCCTGGTCGTCCAAAACTTTTGCAAGGAAGTGAAGGATGGGTATCCGAAATGGTTGAGCATCCGCAAGGTAGTTTCGCGGTATTCGTTTCTCATGCAACAAACAGTAATCAAGCGTTTGAAGTTTGGGTTAACGGAAATGAGCAACCTCGCGGTTTGGGTGCTCTTGCTAAAACGTTGTCGATGGATATGCGTACAAATGACGCTACCTGGTTGAAGCGTAAGCTTGAAGTTCTCATGAAGACGACAGGTGACGATGCTTTCGATATGCCGATGCCTCCTACCGGAGAAATAAAGCGTATGCCGAGTCTTGTCGCTGCTTTTGCTCATCTTCTTTACTATCGCGTCGAAGCACTTGGCGGTTTTGTAACGAAAGATGGGCAAGCTACTCCGATGATGAATGCCATGATGTGTAAAAAAGAACCAAAGACCGGAACCGATGGCACGATGAGTTGGACGGTTGATGTTTCCAATAATGGAACTGGTGACGACTTCATGTTAATTATGAAGGAATTGCATACGGCTGATGGTCAACGCCGCCCCTACTCTGTCTGGTTGTCAGGTTCGTACCCAAGGTCGTTAGATGGGTTGACCAAGACGTTAAGCCTTGATATGCGAGTTGTAGACCCAGCGTGGATTGGTATGAAGTTGCGTAAGCTGCTGAACTACGGTGAAATTCTTGGTGATTTCCTGGCTAAGGTTCCAGGTGGTATAAAGCAGAAATCGTATCCTTCTACAGTTGCTTACATCGCTCATCTGATCATTCATCGTTATGCAATGCTTGGTTTGCTGGATGAAGAAGGTTATCCAATTCAACTAATGGGTATTCTTGATGAACCTCAAGTACAAACCAAAGATGTTAGTATCAAGATAATCGTTGGTAAGGTTTGTCCGGAATGTGGTAACGCATCTGTAATCAAAAAGGATGGCTGTGAATTCTGTACAGCTTGTGGCGCAGTAGGTTCTTGTGGTTAACAAGGAGATTGTTATGTTAAGAACAGTATCAGCAGAAGCGGTTGCAAAAGCGTTTTTAGGGGCACCGATGATCCGGTTTCCTATTAACCTGTACTCATTGGAATGTGCTTATACGTATTACATGAAGCCAGAAGAGAAAGCGGCGATTGCACACCGCATCTACGATGAGTTTCACTATAACGAAGAAGTTATTCATTAAAAAAACCAAACCACCCTCCGGGGTGGTTTTTCTACGTGTGTGATAAATTATTACACAAAACAACCACTTCGTGTCTTGGCATAGACAGGGAAGATTTTTAATCAGTTATTTCACCTCACACGAATAATTTATCAAAATACGGGCACCTATTTTAAATACTACTTAACCATATGTAATATCAACAAAGCCTTTTTATATTTGTTTTTATACCTAGTTTTATGTATACTTTACTCCCATCAAAATAATGTGATTTATTTAATGATACCAAAATTATTTATTCAAGAATTATTAGCCAAGCTTGATATAGTTGATGTTATTGAATCTCATATTCCCTTGAAAAAACGAGGCAGCAACTACGCTTGTAATTGTCCTTTTCATAATGAGAAATCAGCATCTTTTATCGTTCAACCAAGAAATCAGTTTTATCACTGTTTTGGTTGCGGCGTACACGGTAATGTTATTACCTTTTTGATTGATCATCTTGGTATTAATTATCCTGAAGCAATCTCTATTCTAGCCGGACTTGCTGGAATGACGGTTCCAGTAGATGAAACCGTACCTGAATATGGTTTGATTGCAGAAACAATGACTATTGCTGCAAATGCTTACCATACAAATCTTCTCTCCAATGAGAAAGCGTTGGATTATCTTTTTAAAAGAGGTGTCTCAATTGAAATTATTGAAAAATTCAAAATAGGATTTGCTCCTGATAAATGGAATTTTTTAAAAAAAATATTTCCAGATTACAACAGCAAACTCTTGGTTGAAGCCGGTCTCGTTTACGATAAAGATGGTAAGAAATACGACCGTTTTAGAGATCGTATCATGTTCCCTATTCTTAATTCGACTGGTCGGATTATCGCTTTTGGCGGACGCGTACTTAACGAATCAGATGAAAAAAATGAAGCAAAATATCTCAACTCTCCTGAAACCCCTTTATTTGAGAAAAGTAAAGAACTTTATGGTCTACATGCCGCCAAAAAATCAATACAAAAAATTGGTTTAGCTATTGTTGTTGAAGGGTACATGGACGTAGTTTCGTTGCATCAGCATGGTATAAAAAATTCCGTAGCAACTCTTGGAACAGCTACATCTCAATATCACATTTCTAAATTACTTAAATTAACCAATGAGATTGTTTTTTGTTTCGACGGTGACACGGCTGGACGAAAGGCTGCTCGTAGAGCGATGGAAAATGTAATCCCGGCGTTACAAGACGGTAAATCAGTGCGATTCATGTTTTTACAAGAAGGTTACGATCCTGACAAATTTGTCAGGGAATTTGGTAAGAGTAAATTTTTAACTGAACTTGAAAGCGCCACCCTGCTTTCTCAGTATTTAATCAATGAGGCAAGCGAAGGTTTAAATCTTGCAACTACGGAAGGTAAAACTCAGTTTATTACCCGCAGTAAATTATTGTTGGCATCTATGCCTGGACAAACAACAGCTTTGTTGATTCAACATGAAATAGCGAAGATAACAGGTCTTCCTGTTGAAAAAATTGATAAAGTAGTAAACGATGTCAGGAGCCAACAAAAACATCACGTAATTCAAAAAAACAAAGATTCAAAAATATCGCCTCATCATGTTCTACTGCAATGTTTATTGATGAAACCTGAGCTTGGTAAATTGATTAAATTTAATTTATCAGATAAAGGTGCCGATGCGGATTGCATAAGTATTGCCTTGGAAGTCTTACAGCCTGAATTCATGATGCCATCAAGTATGCTGGTAATTCAATTGCAAGAAACATCCCATTCGACAGTGGTGCAAAAAGCAATAGAGAGTATTGTTCACTGGCCTGATAGTTTTAATATTGAAGCTGAATTTGAAGCTCAGGTTGACGCACTTAAAGGTAATGATAATAAAGAGAACAGACAATTAAAACTGTCTGCCATTATTGAAAAAGTTAATACTTCAGGATTGTTCTCGTTATTGCCGGATGAATGGGAATTATTAAAAGCAAGAAAATAATCATGCTCAACAAATTTAAACAATATTTAATCGGCAAACTGTCTTTATTGCGCAATCGCTGGCAGACAATGAATTCACTTGAGCGAAAGAAATTTATTAAAAAATGGTCTATTGAATTGGTCGGATCAATTCTTGTTATTTGGTTAGCATCCTGGTATTTTTTAGGCCCATCATTCGTGTCAATTGACGATATAAAAGTTGACCTGGATAGAAGTATAAGTATTGGTGGTGTTGATGCTAATGACAATGGCATCCGCGACGATATCGACAAATATATTGAGACTCTCTCAAAGAAAAAAGGTTACAACAAACATCAAATAAAAGCATTACAGCAACACGCTCGTGCTATGCAAAATACTGTCATGGTTGATTTAAAATCAAGTGATTCTATAAAAGAAACAGATGATTCTGTTATGAGATCAATTAATTGTACTTTTGATATATTTAAAGAGGAAGATGCTTATATTGTTAGCAAAAAAGTTGAAAATTTAACTTTAAATACCAAACGAAGGACTTTAGTTTATTTAAAGTTTGATCACGCTTTAAGTGGTTCAGTAACTACATTACCTGATGGTAATACTTGTGAATAAGCGACATCAACGAGGATTTTCTCCAGTAAAATCAATTATTCGTTTTTTTATATTTTTATGCATATTAATGATAATACTTAATTTCATAAATCATTTATTATCTTCAGGTAATAAAGGCGAATTAACTGTTGATTTAAAAATAAAATGTATTGTTATAGGTTTTTTTAATGGAGTTAATGTTCCTAAAATAGATGCTGATAAGCACTTAAAAAGTATTCAAAATCACTTCAGTAATAAATCTCCATCAAATAAACCAATCCAATATCAATTGTTCTACAACGATAGTTACGGATTAATACTAGACCTGGTTGAAACATTTGACCAACGAACCTCTCTTCTCGAATTGAATAATCATTATGAATTATTTTGGGAGATGATCTATGGTAATAAAAATGAATTAGAACGTGCTACTGCAAATATTGCTAATGGATCAGAGATTGAAAAAAATCTATGGAAAGATTATTTGGATAAAACAAATGGTTACTGGAGTAATATTTTAAGTAATCCTATTGCAGAAAAAAAGATAAACACCAGTTTGGAGCATCGAAAGATTATTAACCAATTACTTAAAGATAAACAACAATTAGTTCTGATAGCTCATTCGCAAGGTAATCTGTATGGATTGCAAGCTTATGTTTATTCAATAAAACGAAGTAAAAATATTTCAATAGTTCATATAGCACCACCGATTGATATCATCAAAGGAGAATATGTTCTATCTAGTCAAGATATGATCATTAACAGCATGAGGATACGAGGTCATATCTTGCCAGCAAATATTGATATGCCATCATGCAACGATAATTGTAATGATCTATTTGGACATGGTTTTGCTGAGGTATATTTCAATTCAAAAAACGAAGCCGGAAGAAAAACTGAAGAATATATCAAATCGTTGTTGAAATGATTTCAAAAGAGTAGATATATTTATACAAGAAAAGACCACCAATTTTGGTGGTCTTAGGTTAATTACGTCAGTAACGACTTAATGCTTAACGATGGTGCTAATTGAAAAACAACTTAAAGAATAAATACTTCTATCTCTTTCAATTGTATGTCTGATTTGATACTTTTGTTGTTGACTATACGATTTTTGACTCATACATCGAAATTCATCAGCCAATTCATACTGACTGTTCATTGTCATTTTAAAGAGAACATCCTCTATTCCAAAGATAAACTCATCCCAACCTTGCTGTCTATCTGCCATATCTTTACTGATTGCTTTGTTAATTAAGCGAATCAATGAAGGCGGCAAACTTCTGCGATATTCTTGTAGTGGAATTGGAGCAGAATAAAGAATAGCTGTCTTCAGTTCGTTGATATCATCAACTTTGAAAGCGCTATTGCCGGACAACAAACGATAAGTAACCATCCCTAATGAATAAATATCAGCATGCAAGTCCAATGGTTCACCCATTAATTGTTCGGGCGACATATAAGACAAACTTCCAGCAACCACACTACCGATCTCGCCTTTTGGTACAGCACAACCAAAATCGGTTAGTTTTGCAACTCCAGATGAAGAAAGAATGATATTTGCTGGCTTAATGTCACGATGAACAATTCCTTGTTCTGATGCGTGTTTAAGAGCAATGGCTACCTGACGGATAATTCCGAGTGTTAAACGTAACGATAGTAATGAATCAAGATCGTCATGATGTTCAAGAGAAACTCCCTTAACGTATTCCATGACAATAAAACCTTCTTCAACATTACCACCAATAACACGAGTCACATTTTGATGTGACATCTTGCTGGAAATTTCGATTTCATTAGTAAACATCCCGATGTACTTTGGTGTTCTTAATGAAGGCTTAAGTTGTTTGATTGCGGCAGTAGCAAATGTCTTCTCATGAATACCGAGGTAGACGTTCGACATAGCGCCCTCGCCTATTTTGTGCAAAATTGAGTATTCGCCGATGCGAGTTGGTTTCATGATTTTTTCCTGGTTGACATTATACCTGGAGATGAGATTCATGGATTAATAAAACGATTGCTCTATTTTTTAATCACTCAAAGCTAGATTCAAATATTTTCTGATTTGTCTGTATGTACCAAGCTCTTTATTGATGTAAATTTCAACAAAGCCATGTCCAAGATTATCGATTTTTCCATTCAATCCTGGTGGTCGGCTATCTGCATCAGGGATTTTAACTGAAATTGGAAAAACATTACCTGTAATATTCAATACTGAAATAACATAATCCTTATCAGCAAGAACATGTCCTCCGTGTTTAATTTGAGATGCTGGTGCAACATGAATAACTACCGTTTCTTTTTGAGTTTGCTTTGGTAGTGATTCATAAAGCTTGTTGGCGAAGAGATTACCTTGCGAGTGAGCGAGGAAAATAAGTCGCTTACCTTCTTTATTAAACTTCTTGGCTTTGTCGAGATGTTCACGATAGACTTGAGATGTTTTTACCGATCTATTTTTGCCTGCAATTTCATTGGTAAGATAAGTAATTTTTAGTACATGACTGGTTTCTATGAGAGAAGCTATGGCTCCGGCTGCAGCAGGTATATCTTTAATGGTGCTACTTATTATCGGCCCTCCTTCATCCATGATGTCAAACAATAATTCATAGTGATTATGCAATAATGGCTGTTCAGCCATACGTTGTTCGAACACTTCAAGATTGTAATTAACAAGTCCATCTGTGTAGTTGTAGAAATACTCATATTGGATTGGTTTTTTAATATCAGCGAACGAGTCTTTTAGATACTTTACATTTTTCTGCGTTTGCTTTTCAGTTGTATTAACGCCGTTGAAAAATCCAATAACAACCGATTTGTTTGATTTTTGATGAACAGTAAAAATATTTTTTAAAGGAGAAGAACATGAGCGTAGTAAGCCACCAATAACTGTTAAAATAAAAATAGCCAGGAGTATTTTTCCAATAATGTTAACGAACACAATCGTCATCCTTATCATCCATCGAGCCTACAGACCCACTTCTTGAACTATTATATGCAGAATATGCAATCCATCTTGTTTTTGTGTTTACCGTTAATTTTTCTATCTCAAAAGAAGATGGAGGTGGTTTCTGGTTAAATTGCTTGAAAATGCAATTTATTGATTTTTTTGTTCCTTCACTAGCATCATCAGACGCCTTCTTATTTTGCGAATTAATAGTCAAAGTTACTTGGGTTGCTTTTGCATCTTGCTGAACCGCTTTTATTTGTAAATCATTCCAATCTTCTATTTTTGCCTGAGTCTCAATATATTTATCAATATCATCCCGGATACCATTATGGTTAATATCTGGACCGGCAACATCAGTGCTTCTGTCGAGTGTTTGTGAATAGGCATTTTTTTTAATATCCGATTCGAACATGGATGCTATTTTGAAAAATTTATACACTTCCCATCCAGTTAATACGAACAAAAATATCAATAAAGAAGCTATAGCATTAACGACATCTTTATTGAGTTTAAGCCATTCTTTTATTTTTTGAAAATTCATTCTATTGCCTCTTTATTTTGCTTTAATTTAATGATTATCAAGATAATAACAGTCTTTTAAAATAAACCTTAAAAAGAATGACTTGATTTGACATACATAAGTTTACTTGCTATAATAAACAATCAGAAAAAGATTGCAGACTGATATTTTTATCTCGTAGCATAAAATGGTTGTGGTTTGAAATGTTGGCAGCTCCGTCTGCGGCAACCGTCTCACAAACTAAAACCCAATTTTGGGCTACAAAACTTAAAGGAAACTAAAATGAAGAAGATTTATGTTGTATTAATGTTGGTAGTGATGAGTATGTTGGGTGGGTGTGCGGCAATTTCGCTGAACAAAACACCTTCTCAAATCACAGGGACGGCTGATTTTGCTTACAGGCTGGCAAAAAATGACAGCGGTATTTTGTATGGAGTAGTAATTAATTCTCCTTTAAATAAGGACATCACTACTGTTAAGTTTGCTTGTGACGCAATTCATAATAGTGACGAACGTTGTTCACATCAAGAT
>Ga0100380_10001785_pt1 | contig 23323 bp, 41 predicted proteins | sample CryGeymeta201504_FD_80417 | JGI IMG/M metagenome (GOLD analysis project Ga0100380, IMG submission 80417) | Groundwater microbial communities from Crystal Geyser aquifers in Utah, USA - Crystal Geyser metaG 2015-04 | ecosystem: Environmental > Aquatic > Deep subsurface > Groundwater | place... | reverse complement strand
TGTACAGTTTTTTATATTTCTTGTACCCTCTAAGAACTCTAACACTCTCTCTTGTTGGGTCCTCTATTTTTATACATATCATAATTACGCGCCCTTCAGTGTTGTTTTGTGCCCCACATCTTTTTTAACAAATGTGAACGTAGCTCCATAACTTTCAAAGTACCTAGGCCTGTCATATATAACGTCCCATCCCTGTTCTCGATAGATGTCTTCAATATCTAAGAAATTATTATCAAAATAATATTGTGCAGACTTCTTAGTCCGTTTAACAAGTAGATCAATTATCTCTTCCTGTTTAACAACAGCAGAAAACCCATTCCAATGAGTTACAATTAGTTTATCAATAACGTTAAAAACAGTTTTTGGGATGCACTTTTTTCTAGCAGCTACTATTTCACTAGGTTTAATAGGCATTCAACACCTCATACATTACATAGCTTTATGTTTGATCTTAGCAACAAACGTTAGTAATACGATCCTGAAAAAAGGCTGTTTGCTCTTTTTAATACCATGCACTTTTAGTACTTCTGTAATTATGTTGTCAAGTTCATTAGCGGTATCTGTGCCTGTACTCAATGCAGCAATCAGATCATCAACCATGTCTAATCCTTTTGGGACGCGTCCTGTCCCCTGACAACGCCTGCACGCTACAACTTCTTTCATTTTCTCAATTTCAGGATTAAGTGCCATAGTGTTCCTTTGTGTTTTAACAAGTGCTTTTATATGTTGGTACTACTTTTCATTTTACAGGCTGTAATTAAATGCATTCCCACTGATATCAGTGCCTTTTGAAAGGATGTCAGCCTCCACTTGGGCATGATCTATAAGAATTTCACCAGACACTTGTTTCCCACCATCCCCAGTAACGGCCATTCCTGCATACGAACTATACCATATAGCTGAATGCTCTTCATAAAAAGCATTAAACTCAGTTGCATCCATTTCTGATGCAATACTAAATATACGTTTAATGACAATACGAGGGTACCCGCACGACACATTACGCCCTTTAACACCTTCTATAAATGTGTATAGGTGTGTTTCATCTGTGAATGTCTGGAATTCATCTGCTCGTACGACTTCCAGTTTGTGCTTTTTTCCTTTTGGGCGTAAGAAACTGACCGCGTACTCTTTACGATTCATCAAGTCATAAATTACCAGGAATTTGTGCATTGTTTTCATGTTCGATCCTTTAACTAGAAGAGGTGTATACAACTACTGGCTTATTTATGAACATACTACTATATTATGTATATATATGCAATAGTTTTGTACGCATTTTATTAATTGCACACAGGTTTACAGCGTATCATTTTCGTGCTTTATTTGCATGTACAGAATCTGTGCCCGTAGCTGGTTGATTGTACCCTGTAATTGTACAATACGCTTACGTTCCTCAGTTAGATAGATAGGGTATGAAGTAGCTTCCAATAGCACCATACTAGATCCTAATATGATGAAAGTCACTGCTACTATCTCATACCATAGGGGGCCTCCTATAGAGAACACATAGCTACAAGCTATGCATCCTGTTACGAGCAGTACACACAAGTTACGTACAAAACGTATGGCTATACATGTCTTGTCGTGTGTTGTTCTTTTATCAACGTACCCATCATCAACGTACTTTCCCATATCGTGACCTCTAGTTATACGTACAGTCCATAAAACATCAGTAACACAACAACTTTGTACTTCAGAGGAAATAATACTAAATATGGTGTTATTTTGCAAGACTTTATATTAGATGAAGGGCTAGAATTATGTTAAGATACATTGTATTTATATGTATTTTCCTACTCTGTGCTGGTTGTTCAAACAAAGAACATGCATCCACTATTGATGCTATGCATACTGCACCAGCCCCTGTGAGTCAACCGCAGTTTAAACTAGGCCCGGAAGTCTCCAAACCTCTTGGATGTACAGCGGGACAAAGAAGAGGAGTTGATTGCTAATGGAAACACAGAAAGATATTAAAGACGTGCTAGTACGTATACACACAAGTGCATCAAGAAGGTTCACATATGTATCTGATGTAAAAAAATGGGGTGCGCTTGAGCATTGGCCCGCCCCTGAAGAACTACCAACTGAAGATAAATATACAGGTGATTGTGATGATTTCGCACTAATGTGTCGAAAGCTTTGTAGATTACACGGGCTGCAGAGTAGACTTGTTTTTTGTAGGACTGAAGACAAGAAAACCTATCATCTAGTATGTGAGTCTAACGGATACATACTAGATAATAGATGTAAGACTGTAGTTGATATACAGTCCCTTGATTATGAGTGGGTGTACATCAGCGGTTATGAGAAAGGTGACCCTTGGCGTTCGGTGCTAGGCCTTTCATAGTAATCTATGTTTTCGTAGCTGATCACATATGCGTTCAGACAATTCTATAGTAGTACTGATATTAGCTTCAAGAAGCATATCTTGAATACGTGCTTTCTCTCTTTTCATTGTAGCTAACTGGTCTTTGAAGCTTTCAACATCTTCTTTACTAAAAACGTACGCGGCAACACTGTTAGACTGACCGTATTCGTTACTACTAGTCGCTCCTCTAAGTTTACTCAAACGCCCTTCTATAATTTCAAGCGCCTCAATAGCACGCACTTCTTTTAAAAGTGTTTCGTATATAGCTATCGCTTTTTGATATTTTACTATATGTGCTAGCTGATCAGAAATAGGCAGGAGTGTTTCATCAGTATTATTGTTGGCATCATTAACTAACTGACGTATCTCAGTTAAGACTGTAATCAGGTGCTTTTTCACATCGATGTTCGTGAGTGCTTCTTCACGAGCTTGCATTAACACTCCCTCAGGGTTTTCGAACTCACTTATATTGACCGATGAATTAATCCTAACCCCAGAAATAAGAGCCTGTAATTCGGTTTGTAAAAGATGTGCTTTACGTAGTGATATCTTCAATGTGTTCTCCTTAAAAAATTAAAAAAGGGGTTTGTAAAAGTGAGTAGTAGAAAGCAAAAGACAATAAACAAAAGACAATAAGCAAAATGCAAAACGTTACATATACCCAGGAAGCAATACCTACAAATTCAGGAAACACACTTGGTGTTTAATTTAAAACCTGGTGCATGTAATCAGTTTGGCTTATGAGGCCTGTCAGTAAAGAGCCCGAGGCTCTGAAGTCCACTCTCATTCCTCCTACGCACCCCTCCCTAGAACAGCCTACATAACTAGCACTGTCCTATATTTTATAGTGATATTTTATATTTTGAGTACGCCCGGAGGGACTCGAACCCCCAATTAATTGAGATTAACAAATATGGACCTCCCTGGAGGAATCGAACCTCTTGACGTCCGTCTCGCTATTTAATGTCAAGAGTTTAGAAGACTCTTGCGAGGACAGGAAGGCTATAGCATTATAATCTAGCACTCGTTCTTTCTCAAGTAATACATAAGGAGTATAGCCTTGTTTCCTGTACGAGATAAATTTATCATGCATGTTAATGTGATTTAGTGTGTACTCACTTTTAACTTCAACAAGGACATTATACTCTGGTAGGTGGAAATCAACAACAGCAATTCGGTCAGTGCATAAAACTGAATCCCAATAGGCTATTCTAACAGTTTCAGTTCCGTATTGTATCATGCACTCGTCCATATCGTACATTAGATCTTCTTCATATGAAGATCTAAAGAAGTGCTGTGTTCCATCCCATCCTGCGTGCATCCCTCTTTTATGTCTGTAGTTACCCTTCGGACTACTTCTACTGAGTAACGTTGATAATTTAGCAGCATCAGAACGATTTCTATATGACATACCCAAACGTGTTAATATTTTTTCTATGTTCGAACCTTGCGGATAATTGTACTTTTCACCCATAGAAAGGAGTGTCATGTTGTCGTCCCAATAGTCAACAAACAATGCATCTTTTACTCTATCGTACTCTTTATATGCAGCTAAACTACCTAATACTGATTGATCAAATCCAAAATACACAATAAGCGAATTACGTATTGTCTGTCGCTGCCTGCAGACTTGTGGCCGGGGGCAATTATTATGCCTATATCCGACCTCACCACATACTGGACAGGCGTGTGTTGATTTTAAATGTTGTTTTGCTCTTATACAATCATTACATTTTACGTACTGAGGACTAGTATGGATACTAGCTGATACTTCTTTGTTACATTGCACACACCTAGCTGTTGTGTATGCTTTTGCAGTGTGCCTCCTTGTATTAGCACAAGCTCTACTACAGTAGATTCCTGATCCGTAACTCCCGTCATGTTCTTTAAGGCATGTTAAGCATTTTAGCATTTTTCGAACCCTTTTAATTTATGTTTTAAAAGGGTTCGAAATTCCCATATCCATTAGGAGACGGGCGCATATTGTACACAATATTATTAAATGATGAAGGACAGGATTCGAACCTGCACGGGGTAGTAGATCTTCCTTGCCTCCCCTACCGAACTCAGGTATTACGCCAACTCAATGGCCTCCTGCGGTATTACGTCTGCCAATTCCGCCACCCTCACCAAACTTTCATTGCCAAATCCATCTTTTACAAGCATCGAGGGATCTATCAAACTTACCACCCGCATTAAACATATGTAGACAATTCCCGCAGACCCTACTTGGCGCGCCATAATCTCTTGGATCGTAGTTTTCGGGCCTGCGATCAGAAACATCACCGCAATAAGTGCACCACCATAGTATTGGGCTTCCAGCAGGAAGCATGGAGTTATCTTTAACTGTATCCTTATACTTTTCAACTCTCTCCGCAAATGCCTTTTCCATCTCTGTTATGGACATTTTGCTTTTCATAATGTTACTCCGGCTTTTCTAGTGTTATGTGCATTATAAAATAAATTACTGGTATTCACCAAAGTATAACCGTAATAACAACCATTGCTACGATAACGAAAGCTGCTACAGTAATACACTATACTAGATAACCACGCATTACGCAATACTAAACTACTTACCCTTATTCCTTTTTTCCAGTGGAATGTAATTTACGTTAGCCGGACGATCTTTCATGATTTCAATCAACTGTTCAAATGAAACTGGTGTGTAGTTGTTATTGTCTACTCCTACATCCCAAGACTTTCCGGTATTTTGGAAACTACCATGACTATGTCCGTAAACGTGCCAACTACCATAGTGCGATCTTGGCCATATAGCTAGAGCATAATGACAGCCAACGATATGTTCACCCTTCCATTTAATCTGTTGGATGTCTTTGAAAACTGTACGTTGTTTAAGCTCTTTACACACATGAGCATGCCAGTAGTCATGGCTACCTAAAGTAAACACGTGACGTCCATTAAGTTTGTGTATTAAACTTTCACGGATCTGGTCTAAATTTTTAGAGAATGTAAAGTCACCAAAGTGATATACAGTATCGTTCTGTTTAACTGTTTTATTATTATTTTCAATTAACTTTGCATGCATTTCTTCTAGATCAATAAAGGGTCTTGAAGAATGTCCGATACTTGCTAAGTGGAAATAGTGCTCGTCAGCAGTAAAATGTATTGTAGACATATTATTCTTTAATATCTTACTTTTTATTAGTTAACTTCCCTATACATCCTTTACCATTCACAGTATGATGGATACCTGTTTTGTTGAGTCTGTATTCACCTTTAACTGTGTTTTTATCTTTCTTACCATTAACTAACTTGACTTCAACAATTTCCCAAAGTCTATACTCATATGTATTCAAGTTCGTCTCACTCCCTTGTACAAATTACACCTGCGGGATTATGTTCCACTTGGTACACACCATCAACAATAGTATAGAACTCGATGGGCGTACCTAATGCATGTGCGATTGTGATTTCATCAAGCAATCCTATTGATGTACGCCACCCTTCAAGCATAAGCACAGCCATTCTCTTTGAAGCTTCTAAGATAGGCATGTAATAACCCTTCCAGAATTCTTGAGTAGTTCCTTGCAATTGCAATGGATGACACATTGCAATGACTGCGATGGGTGAAGTGTTTTGCAGCATCAAAAAGCGCATAAACTTTAGCACTTCATCATATCTGTACTGCATTACTTTTATGTCAGGATCACTGTAAGGTGAAGCTATATAAATCATGTGCTGTCCTCTTTAGAATCGTATCGTTGTTTCCTATACATTAGTGCTAACGCTACCCAGAGACTGTTAACGACTACAACTAAAATAGCAGCATAGAAACTCCATTGTTGAGCTATTGCTGGATAATAGAACGCATTCCATATCCCCCAAAGGGTGAAGAAGGCAGCTGGTGCAATGTGTACACCAACCACCCTCTTTTCCCTTAGTATCTCACGGACGTTAAACATGAGTACAAAACCAGCAGTCAACTCAAACATTGCATTGACTACATCATATGGGATGTTCATGTTCTACTGCAATACTCCTCATAACGTTTTGCAGCCTTTTGGGCACCTCCGCCTGATTTGAAACCAGTACATGCAGCTATTTTATCCCATGTGTACGTAGGGTTGTGCTGTTTACATGAAAACGCTCTTTTTGATTTCTCAAGACTAGGGAAAGTTTTATTTACACCAACTACCTTAGACGTATGCTTTAGGTCCTCTGGAATTTCAGGCATATCTTTTACAGGGTTTTCTGCTAACCACTTAGCAAAACGTTTCGCCGCGAGCGAGACCCCAGTAGCTGACTTGTAGCTAAATACGTTAGCTACTTCTTTCCACGTAACTTCAGGGTGTGTTAATCTATACACATAGATTACTTTGGCATCCTTTAAGTTCTCCGGGACAGGGTTGAACCGTATACCATCAAGAGGACTTAACACAGGAGGAGGTACATGCTTAACGACTTCAACAGGTGTTGACACTATTTTTGCACGGTTCTTTGACAACCACTCAGTGTAACGTTGAGCAGCTTTACTAGCACCGGAAGCCGATGTGTATCCAAAATGCTTTGCTATGTTCTTCCACGCCATTTTTGGGTTCATTAACCTGTACAAATGTATGTCCCTTTCACGAGCTATCCACTGAGGGCATGGTGTGTCTTTTACTACACTAATACCACTCGAAGGAGGTGACATAAACGTAGGTACTTTCGCAGCCTCCCGTAACCCTTGTATGCGTAATTTTTCTTTCTCCACAGTCGTTACGTGACTCTCATAGCGTCTAATCATGTTACGCACTCTTGAGACTGGGTTAATGTTGAACACTTTAGCTATGCCTGCCCATGTCGTTTTAGGGTGTGCTTTCCTGTACAACCATAGAGTTTTGTCCATTGCAAACTTTTCAGGGGCTGGGGTGTCGTCCACTACAGGCAGTTTTTCCTCAGCCATTAGTGCAGTTACCCTACTCTCTATCGCAGTGAAATCCATCCCAACACACACACTTCCTTTAGGACTTGTTATTTTACTTCTTTTACCTAAGAAGGCTATTTCAGGTTTAGATGGAGTTCTGCAGGTCGCTGTTGTGGCGCTTGAAATCCTACCTGATGTAGTGCCAAGGGCTTTTTTAACTTTACTGAGTTTCGCCGATGCTACAGGAATTGCACCAATATCTTTATCCCAATCATCCATTTCATACATAAATAGTGTACCAGGAAGTAACGCACGGTTATACGAAGTTGACTGGATAAACACGTCGAATTCTTTGGGTATGTCGTGTGATGACAGTCGTTGGGTAGTTCCACCGGAAACAGTCTGTGGAAGGAGTTTTAGTAACTTGCGTACAGGTGCACCCGTAAACATGTCTCTCGTTACTTTATCAACAAGAATAATCTCTTTATGCTGTTGTACCTTAACAGACTTACTTAGCTGATAGAAGCCGCGTCCAGGCTTAAACATAACATGTTGATTGTTAATGAATGCTCTGATGTCCTGTTTAGCATCAATGTTAAACACTTGAAATCTGCTTGGAGGTACAGCGGTGAGCTCAGTAGGAACATCACGCATTGTTGACATCCCAGTCGACCTCGTTTTATGTACATATGTCCTGTTTGCCGGAGCACTCATAGGAGTCAACTCTGTAGCACCCATAGCTGTAAACGACGTATACAAGTCACGAGTCATTTCATTGTTAGTCTCTACTTGTTTGGCGAACTCAATAAATTGTTCTGGGCTGTTCTGGTTGTACATGATACCCATCAACAATGTCGGAAGTGATGAGAACTGTGCTAACGTAACATAATACCCTCTGCCGATTTCAGCTAATTTACTATAAAAGTCATAACTGGAACTACGGATGGACGCCATTGCGTGACAACTATAAATTTGCACACCCATTTCAGCGAGTAATGTACTTTCATTCACCCAGTCAAAAGTGTTGCGGAAAGTGTTGCGGTGTGAGCGATATGTGTAGCCCACAAAATGTGGATTAGCATCACCAATAACAACAAGTGCTTTAGAACGTCCTGATTGCCAATTTAACGAACGGGCCTTGTTTAATACAAGTTCATAGCATTCGTCAGAATCACCACCGCTAGTGTTTTTAACGCTGTTGATAAACTGTACTAGTTCTTCTTTTCTATCAGTAAAATCTAGAATACTTACGACGTAAGGAGCACCGTCATCACAGTAATCTCCATGTGCTATGATTGACATACGTAGTGCGGGTATGTTACTAAACAAAGTATCAACCATTGCTACTAACTTACGCCGGACTTCAGTAATACAGGGATACATTGACCCTGTAGTATCAAAACTAACAGCAATGTCAATCGAATTCGTCTCAACCATAACTACTCCTTATTAATTTTCGGGTTTGTATACACTTTAGTACTGGACTTCTGAGGCTGTGTAGCAAAGTACTCGTCAATCTGCTTATCGACGTCATTATTTATGGGTATGTGTAGATTTGTGCATTCTTGAGATGTGGCCCTCAATCCACGCATCTCATTTGAAATGTTCATATAAGCTTGTCTTTCATATAATCTACGAAAGTAATCAGTTTTATATATATGTCCTGATGCTCTAAGTTTACCTGAACATTGTACCATCGCTGTAAGTACTTCACCTGAAACAAACTTTATAGTTATTCTAGAATTACGCATTATCCATACATCTTTCAAGTATTTACCACATTGTATTCATTTTAAAAGGCACTTTGTATCCAAAGTGATCTTCCATAGCATCAGCATATGACAGTAACGCTTTGTATTCTTGTATAGTAAGATGTCCAAAGTGTCTTCTCGGGTTACCGCAACCCGTACAAGAGCAATCAGGGCATGTCTCTACCCTTGATCCTAAACGGGGATCATCCATTGTAAGATAGAAACCATAGTACCACTGACGTTTCTTTTTAAGTCTGTAATAGTGTGCTCTTCTTTCTGCTCTTTTCATAATACCCTCTCGTGTTAAGCGCGGACGCCAACCGCCCGCGCATGATAAGGATAATTTTAAGAACAGGGTTTATTTGAGCTTTCATTTGCGTATGTGTTTGAGTATTAGTAAGGCTGCTCTATCTAATTCAGTAGCTTCGCGGATTGAGACGTCTTCATCCCAAGAATGTGACGTGTAGTGTTCTTCAATACTATGCAATACATCATTTTCTATGAAAGCAACATCTGGTATATTACACTTTTTACGTATATAAGCGGATGTGACTTGTGCCTGCTTTTCTTCATCAAGATCTATTTCTGTGTATGTTGTTATAGGTACTCTAATTTTCATCTACTCTTCTCCAATAAATAACACACTACATAAGTTTTAGGTGTCCGGTAAATTTATCAATTAGTTCTTTAGGACCTGGACCTACACCGAAACAAGTCCTAGTAGGTATACCCTTAAACTCTGTGCGACCTGCATCAGTTATCAATGCACAGGGCAGCTGAATTTCAGCGGTCGCATTATAATCAACAATCTTTTGATACTCACTGAGTAGTTCTTCATCAGAATCAACCCTAACTACAATTTTAACAAAAGCACTTTGAATCCATTGAGCAGCATATCCGTTGACAGGGAATTCAAAAGCAATACATTCAGGATGTCCGAAGTCATCTGGACTCACGCTAGTTGTATAAGCACCTTTTAGAAAAGCACCTAGTGAAGCGTGGCTAGTTTGGGCACATGCCTTTCCTTGGCGCATGTGTAAATCTCTACGAAGGACAATGACCTGCCTCATTTCACTTTGACTAGACATACCACTCCTTTTTATATACAAGGACTCTAGGATCGTATTCAAGCATCCGGTCCAGACTGTAGGGTATAAACCCTGTTCCGTCACCATTATCTATAATACTTGATTTTGTAGGAGCATCTCTACTACACTTAGTGAACTCTCGCACTATGTCTAAATCAAGCAAGACATATCTATCAATGTGAGTACCATCCATTGTCTCTCCAGAGTACAGCATGTAGTCACCATGGCCTTCTAACATTTTCTGCCACTCAAGTTTAGTGCTATTTTCTTTAGATGCCCTAAATGTGATGGACGAGTCGTATTTACCAAATATTCTGACTCTAGCTGATATCTTAAGTGGTACATCTCTTTTAGTGTCTTTTTTAGTGTTTTCTTTAAAATGTACTAGGAAATCAGTATTCTCTTTAGTGTCAGCTTTAAAAGGTGCGACTTCTACTGATATACATTCTTTTGTATAGAATAGAGCTCCTAGTATATCCAACATTTGCGTGATATGTTTATCAGCAAATGCTCTACTTTTTTTATATGCTGTCATAAATTACTAATATAGTCTAAGTATGTAATGTGAATCTTTAATGTACTCCATTGTACAGTATATAACGACGTAATGCAATAACAAATTAATATAGATAAAACATATATAGGAGTATATACTTTAATTTCTATTTGAGGGGCACACAATGAAAAAATGTATTGGTTTATCCTTGGTAATGTTATTTGCATTTACCACCCTAGCATTTTCAGCGGAGACTCTAACTTTTGGATGGAGTTATCCTGAAGCTGAAAGACTTAATATCACTGGATTTAACCTCTATCAAGATGGCACACTTTTATTAGTTGAGGGTATACCAGCTACTGATAGTGCTGTAATAATACCTAAACCTACTGATAAAAAATCCCATGTATATCATTTAACAGCAGTCTCACTAGAGGATGAAAGTGGTTCTTCTGATACCGTGATAGTAGCGTATAAAGCGCAACGCCCTGGCAAAGCAGTAGGTTTTTATTTACTTGAAGGTAACTAATCAAAAAAAATAAGGGTGACTATCATAGTAGTCGCCCTTATTTTCACACTCTATACATTCTCTGACTTAGTGTCGTTCAGTACGTTTCTTACCTTTTTTACCTTTAAGATATTCAAAACTCAGACATTTTGCCATTCTTTCAGGATATCGTACTGAAACAAACACAGCCCCTTCTCTAATATGATCTGCGTACGTTGAATTACCTTCCGATAACTCTCTAATCTGCTCCAAGTCTTTAAAAGTAATATTCCCAAAAGGTACAAAAGGTAGATCACACACACTGCATATCTCAATAAACTCAGTATGTGGGATATAATACCCTCCTCTTGATGCTGCAAAAAATCTATACCCGAATGTGGTACCATACGCTAAGTGCTGTATCCCTTTCCCAAAAATTTCACCAAAGAATAAAATACCCTCCGGTAATCTATCAGCTACTTCCTTTGCTGCACGTAAATATATGTTCTGTACTGTATCTTGAAAAACAACCTCATGACTACCGGTATACAACTGATGTTTCTCAGTCACAGGGTGCGGAAGTTTACCTACACGCCAATTAGTACCATGGATTTTTTCACTGTATAAAAGCTCCTCACCAACACTAAATGTATTGGGTTCATTTAGTATATTGGGCATTTTATAAAATGTATGCATATGTGGGCTTATCTCACTAGCTGCTAATGCTTCACCTGCCATACATGCATTAGGAGGATCTTCCCATTTCAGTATATAAGGAAGATATCTTTCAACTATAGCACGATCAACAATAAGACCCTCAGAACGGTTTCCTCTAAGACTTGTTACACGTACCCTGCCTTTTGATAGGTACGTTGTCACATTAAGTGCTTCACCGAGCTCATAAGGTAACACAGACTCAGCAGGAATGAACATGACTTTCTGTCCTACCTGCATAGTATTTCTCAGTGCAACTGCTTGCCATCCTAGCTCTTCAAATTTAACACAGTCAAGGTTATCTGAATTAATTGCAGGTGCTACGTAATTTACAGTAACTTCAAGTATGTAAGGAGAAGGCTTACAATGCTCAACATCTCTTTGATAAGTCACTACAGGTAGTATACTATTATCACATATACAGTAAGACGTAATCATATTACATAATGGACATATTTGTGGTAGATGCATAAACACTCCTTATTGTTTTTTAGTTTGTAGTTTTATAGAGTAACTACTCTACTAAAAAACAATAAAGATTGCAAGTGTTAAATGCTATTAATAGAATTGTTATTGTGTGTTATCGTACGTCAATATATTAGACTTTTCGGATATAGCGGTGTCTGTGTATGCTCTGTAGTAGTAAGAATTCACACCTTGGGTCAACATACCTTTACCCTCCCATTCACGTATTGAAGGGTCATTTACGTCTTGTAATAGGAAATCGACTCCGTCAGGAGATGTATAATAAAATTGAAAACCTTTTAAACTTGCATCATCAACATGATCAAAATTCATTGATACATTGACAGGTGTATACTTTATTGGTACTGTATTTTGTTTTGTTGCGCGTAAAATAGTAGGTTTTCTAGTAGAGGCAAAAAGGAATTCAGGTGAAGGAGGTGAACGGGTGCCATCCGAATATACAGCCACTAACGTGTAAGACAACTTAGTGCCTATAGCTGATAAAAGAATGGGTTGAGTTTCAAATTCTGTACTTTGTGTATTTTGTGTAACTTCTGTACTTTGTACAGTGGTCACTAACACATTCTCCGAAGTACTAGGATCTAAAACACAATATAGTTCAAAGTATGCAACTGGAGTAGGGGCTTCAAAAGCATATTCTACAGACAAAACTACAGCTACAGGGGCTTTAGTAGGCATTCCTCTAGCTGTAGTTTCTTGAGAAGTGTTTGAAGCACAAGATACAGTGGTACTAGTCAACGTAAGTAACGCAATGCTTCGAATAAGGGTAGTTAACATATTACTTTTTTATGACGCTGATTATAACAGGTTTTCCTGTGTATCTGAACGGAAAGGCCACAGATCTATCTTCAACACCTGCGTCGTATACGGCACCAAGATATAGATTTGTAATTTTACCAGGAATTAAATCAATAGCAGTTATAACCCATGATCTTTCTGGTGTTATTCCTAAAGTAGCAACTAATGCTATTACTCCTGAATCAGGTACTTCAGTATATAAATTGTACGATGTTACGTATGGTTCAAACTCAGCATCAATAGCGAACCCTACTTCTATATCTAGTAGTTTTGCAAAAACAGTAGGGGAAGTAACAAATAATACAAACAACACAAGTAATGTAATAGCTACTAATCTCTTCATACTATCCTCCTTTAATTGATAAGATACAACGGTGTATATTATGTTTTATATAAAAGACTCTTTAGCGTAATGGCTTTATGTGATACTCTTCTTGGTATTCAGTGTAAATCTTATCCATGTTTTTTGTATGTTCACTGTGCATGATAGCAGCGGTAGCGGCATTATTAGCAATACTTATAATACTAGCATCACTATCTATAGTAAGTTTACTTTCTTTTTCTTTTTGTCTATGTTTAGCTGCTTTATTGTTAAACCATCCAAATAACATAATGCTCCTTTATGTATCTTATCGTCTGTAATTAGTTCAGTTATTATTTGGTAGACTCGCTCTGCGTTGATACTACTTTAAATGTTTTGGTTTCAGCATCCCAGGTGAAGCTTGAACCACACCATGTGCATGTGACTACTTTAAGGAATGCAGTGTACTCGGATTGATATGAGTCTTTACCGCAAGCGGGGCATTGTGCAGTGCTGTGACAGTTTTGCATTTCTTCTCCTGAAATCTTAATATTGTTAATTTTTTAACAATATACACTAATGCTATATGTCCTACAAGGATAATGTGTACGATTTACTAGTTTGTTGCACTATGCGGTGTGCTATAGTAGCAATAGCTATGTCCCCAGCGTTTGATAAGTGTAGATCAGTGTACTTAACAGTATACGCTTCAAGAAAACATTTAATACGTTCATCAAGTAGAAGGGCCTGTCTCCTAGTTTGATTCCTTCCGTTTTCCTGATATGTTAGGTTTAGATCCCTGTTTAGGAAAAAATTCATATTAGGGTATTTATTAAACGCATTAAAGACTAGTTCTGTATACACGCCCTTATCAACCAAGTTCATTTCTTCGTTGTAGTACATTAGTGACATTATAAGAGGACTATCTGAAATAACGATATCTACTTCATCTCTAATACGTAGGATGCGTCTATGCTGTTTAGCAAACACGTATACTTGATCCCCGTCCAGTACGTTGCCTCGCTTCTCCCAGGTTAAGTCTTTAGCATATTCTGAAACTAATTCAACATTATGTTGTTGTTTTTTTCAAACTAACAAAAAGTTCAGATGCTGACGTGGATTTTCCTGCTCCAGGCCCTGCGAATAGATTTACGACTGCTTTAATCTGCATATCACTCCAAAAGATATTAGTATATCTAGTAATTAACAATAATATGGCGAGGGTTTGAACTTGTAGTATAGGATCCTTCTTAATGTCAAGAAGTACTATCGCGCGTTGCCGTAAAATTTACCGCTAGGTACACAGCAATCTGCTGTTTGTGCCCCTTTTGACTTAACATTTCTTTTAATCATATTGTTACTAGCAGTTTGCTTCTTCATAAATTCAGATTGTTCGGGTTTCTTTCCACGTTTTCGTCTCTCTCGTTTCAGTTTATTTATTGCGTTCATCAACATACCCCCGTAAATAGAACAAGTGTAGTTCTTCTACACTCTAAAATATGGAGGAGAGTGTGGGTAACGATCCCACCCAGGTTTTATCCTGTCCTCGGTTTAGCAAACCGGAACCTTGCCTCTCGGTCAACTCTCCATTTAATAAAACATAAGATACATTAGTACAAAACTCAAAGGAGGTGCGCCAATGCATCTATTATTTGTAGCTGCCTGTATCATCGCTGTAATTGTCGTTTTAAGTGTATGTACTTCTACAATAACATGCAGTGCTCCAAAATGCAATACATTAAAAAGAACCTGTTGTGAGCTGCCCACCGTGTTTTTCTAGCTGGTTCAAATATGTACGGTAATCACTAAAAGTAACCATAATTTACACCTCTACACTATTAGTATCCAGAAACATTATGTAAGTAGATATATTCCTGCACAATTATCTAAAATCCTCAGGGTCTAATACGTACTCTTTTTCAATGACGCCTTCTTTTACAGAACCTCGTGCATGCGGAGGTATCCAAAAGTCCCCTACTATCCTACCAAATAGCGGAGCATCAGCACCATATGTGCGTACATGCCCTCTACATAAATGAACTCTATTAGACCACAAATCCATAGCAATTTTCTTTTTAGTACCTTTCTTACCTTTTAGAAGTTGCAGTAATTTAAAAGCGTATAACGCACGTTTTTTAGTTTTGTTACCTTGTTTGACTTTTATAACTTTCTCACTATCAACGTACCTAATATTTTTACAGTTAATCATCGATAAAAATTTCTCTAACATAAGCACGACACCTATAGTCCTGTGCATATCGTCTGAACCGAAGTATACGTCTTCTAAAGAACTTTCCATTTTTCTAAACTCTTTGTCTTTGCGAAAAACATGTCGTACTTTATGAGATAACCTACCTGTTATTTTGTTAATATACACAATGTCCTTACATTCTATGTTGTGTTTCATAGATTTATGAAACATCATGTCATCCATAAAATAAGTAGACATTGATAAAGTAAAGAAATCATCTGATGCAATTGACTGTAAACTATATAATACGATTACGTCATCAAAAACAAGTGAGAATTTGGAGTAAGGAAGCTTAGTTAAAAACAAAGAGCATCTTTCTGTTAACATATCAGTACTGATCTTCGGGATACTCGCATTAAAATTTTCATGTGCCTCTTTAATTCTAAACAGCACACTACTTTTTATAGTGGCACCAACTGCACTTCTATTTGATAATAAAGCATGTCTTTTTATTGTGAAATAGTCCAAGTGATACCTCACTTTAATTTCTGATTAAGTAGTTATCAAACATTGACCAACGGAAAAACGGCAGGTCTAAGACATCTTCTATCATTTTATCAGTCCATTTCTCCATACCAACTATATCAGGACATTCAAAATTATTTATAAATGATTCTACTGAATACCTATCTTCAAAAGACATGCGTGCAACACTGCGATAATCTTTATTTAGCGCTTCTTTAGTGACATCTTTTATACGTTTGATAGCATTATGCCTAGTTATATAAACAGTAGATTTAATACTCATTTTTAACTCCTTTTTAACGCACTAACTAAACTATTTAGAATTTATTATACTTGGAGGAAGGTGTGGGACTCGAACCCACAACGGCTTTGACACCCGACTTCCTATTTTTATTCTGGCGGCGGATAGAGGAGTGTGAACTTGACGAGTATGGGTGCTGTGTAATTTTCATTTTGTATCGTATGCTTTTTAAATTGTATCTTATATATACACTATATATTTTAATAGTGCAACATAATTTTTTATAAATATGCGTTAGACCCACGTAATGTGCTAAAACACAGAAGTTTTTAAAACATACATAGCTGGTCATGTGTTAATGCGCCATTGTTATATTGAAGAGCTAAACGTTCACAAAAAGACACAATACTAACAATTCGGAGAGCATCTCATGACTAAACACACGATACAAAGGTATGACTTCAAAAACCCTATACGTATATACAATATGGGGGACATCCATAGAGGGAATCAGAATTGTGATCTTGCTTTTCTCTACAGCACTATTAACACAATTAAAGAAAACCCAAATGCATATTGGGTTAGTACAGGTGACTTATTAGAAGTTGCTACTAAAAACTCAAAATCTGATTCATATGAAGCATCGAATCTGCAATACGAGTTGGACACGCTAACTACTGAACTTTCAGTAATAAGTGACAAGTGTTTAGGATTTGTAGCATCAAATCACCATAACCGTGTTGACAAGGAAATTGGTATTTCAATTGATAAAGTTTTAGCGCATAATCTCAATATACCTTTTTTAGGAATTACGGGCCTTATTAGAGTTCAAATATGCACTAGTCCGTATTTTATGTGTCTACATCACGGTATCGGCGGCGGTACGTATGGAGGTAAAGTTAATAACGCTATGCGCATAGCACACAATTATCTTGGCGCTGATATATACATGAGCGGACATACACACACGTACAGTCATGTTCCGTTTATGCAACAAGTAGTAGACAGAAAACGCGGATCTATACGTACAATATTGTCACATTCAGTAGTAACAGGACATTGCTTGAAGTGGAAAGAGAGTTATGCTGAAAAGCTAGCGTTACACCCTGCACCTATCGGATTTGCATATATTGACTTGTTCCCAAATGCTAGTAACAGAAGTAACTCAAGGTTAGCTAAACCAGGATTCCATAATAACATAGCAGGAGTATAAGATGAGTATGAAGCGTATAGACCCAGATAGAGTGCAAAGAGATGAAGAGATTGACGACTACAAAATAGACACTTGTCAGTCCACATGTTACTCAGTGAGTAAGGGGGGCATGGGGTCTGACAAGTGCCAATTCTGCAGAATTAGAGTAGGATGGACTGAAACAGAGATATACTGTACTAAAAATGACTAGCTGTTAAGGGAGTTCAATAGGATCTATTGACACCCAGCTATATCTAATATTCCCGAACTTGGAGTATGTCATTATTTCGTAACGACTGCACTTCTTGCACACACGTTTAAACTCATGTGTATCCCATTCATGTATACACGATGTACAGGTTGCAGTTATAGCTTTGCGTTTGTCCTCGTAAAGCTTATCAGCTTTAACAAGAGCGTTAAGTTCAACCCTTTTTTGATACCAGGCTTTAAGTTTTTCAAACATTAGTAACTATCAACTGCTTTCATATTGGATTTAAACTTCTCCATATTAGTGGTGTATCCATCTTTACCCCACCCTCCACCCTCTAAAACAAACGAGTTGCGAGAGATTATTTTATGCGCTTCCCCATTACATGAAGGACATTCAATGGTTTGGGGAAATGAGCGTATTGGGAAGATCTGTTCACTAACAACCGCACATTTGTTACAGAGATACTCATAAATTGGCATAGTTATATTTAACCTTTATACATGTTTTATCAACGAATACTACATCGATAAAAGTAATTCTTTAACACTATTACCGTCAACTTTACCCTTAAAATTCTGCATAATCATTTTCATAGCAGCAATCTTAGTTGGGAACTTCGTAAAGTCAACATTGCTCTCAACCCATTCTTTCACCACTTCAATCGACACATCAGCATCAGCAGGTATGTACTCAGATAACACCTTGATGTAGTGTAGATTCTCAGTAGTGTCAACACCAGGTTTTGTATTGGCGATTAAAATACGTTCGTTTTTTATACAGAACTTAAGTAGTTTGATTACAGCATCGTCAGTGAGTTCCTTACTAGCACATCTCTGAAATTCGCCAACAATAATTCTGAGGATATTTTTCCTGACTAGATCAGTGGAAGCTTGCATCTCTTTAACTATTTGTTGTTGTAACATTGTGTGATCCTATCTTTTTATTACATACTATGTACGTTCCACCTACAGTACTTATTTATGCTGTAATCTTGACAAATGTACGTTCGCACATATGCATGCTTTACTGGTTATACCGCCTGCTTCAACTAAACGATTAATGTATTCTTTGGTCTCGACTAGGGACATACGGTTAATCTTTCTAACTTTTGTTTTTTGGACATTCCTTCTAACCATTATCACACCTCTGTCTATGTTTCAAATAAAATAACTACTGGGTATTTTTCATCAACACCACGTAACGCATGTGCGATATCATTTGAAAAAATAAAAAACACTTTGGTCAATATACATTTAAAATGCAGTCGTCCTACCCACTCTATTCTGGGTAATTCATAATGTGCGAAAACCCTAGTTATCAACTGTTTTATATGTTCAGTATCATCAAGTGTAGAGAGAACACAGTACACTACTGGTGTATGTACAGATACTAATGCTGCTAGATTTGTAACAGACAGTAGCGTATGACCTTGTCTTCTACCGACTAGTGACCCATCAGCTACTTTATGTAATCTATCTATATCAATATTCATGAGTAACTGTACACATAAACTCTATTAATTACAATAGTAAAGTTGTGTTTAAATAGCACTGAGTATGTCTTTTTTAGTAAAGAGTGCATGCACAGGGAAGGGTATGGGCTGTCGCATATCCATTCTATCAACAACCACTACAGCGCCCACTACACTAATACCGTTTTGGGTTAATACATCAGCTGTTTTAATAATTGATCCGCCAGTAGTAAGCACATCATCTACAATCACTACTGGTTTGTCTTTAATGTATTCAAAACCCTCAATCTGTGCGCCCATCCCATGCCCTTTTGGGACTTTACGGACAACAAAATGGTGAACGGGATCAACAAGGTAATTAGTACTTTTAATAGCTATGGCTGTTGATATAGGAACACTGCCCAGCTCCATGCCACCTACCGCTGCACCATGCCACTCAGAATCAATATAGCGGAACATCGCTTGTCCTAACAGAGCAATGAACCGGGCATTAAACATTAAAGATTTTACATCAATATAAAAATCTGATTTAATGCCCGACGTTAACGTAAAATCTCCTACCTTGTGTGCTTTTACTAAATATTCAAGTAGCGTTTTTCTCATAGTAGTGTCCTTTATAGTTCTTAAGAATCTAGTATTTCCTTAATAGCTTTTAATTTTTTCTCAGCTATACTGGAAGACTCATCTGTAATCAATTTAGCAGTATCTTCATACCACATTTCTAAACATTGAAATAAAAGCTTCTTGATTTTTGGTAGGTTTTCTTTGTAGCTGTATGGTAAAATAGTACAGTTGTTATATACTTTTTCAAGTTCAAGCTCTTTCAAAGAAAACCACTGAACTACATCATCAGCTGACCATTCACCGTTCCGAATAGCTTTAAGTTGTTCCCTCCGTCCTTTTTCATTAAGTACTAAGGTGCCTTCAGTTAGCATTTGTTCAACCTGTGAAAGTAAGCGTACAACATGATATGCAAATTTAGTTGAGTATCCATATTTTTGCACATCGTCATACCGCTTTGATCCTTCTTCAGGGTTTTTAATCTGCATTTTGTGCATCTGTGAAAATGCGTATCCTTTGTACTTTTGCCATACACCTTTATGTAAAAATAGATGGCGATTTTCCCTTATAAGTTCACTAATTTGGGTTGAGTGTAAGATGCATTCCCTAGGGGTGAATAAACTGTCACACATATTTGGATTACATTCCATAACTAACCTGAAATATTTCATAATACTAAAAACAGAAAAGTCATACTCTTTTCCATTACTATCATCTTTAATATGATGCTGTTGCCATTGTGCAAAATCAGCTGGTACATCAAATCCATGAATATACCCGAACTTATGCGGAAACACAACTTCTTTTATTGGCATACAAAAACCGTATACATCTATATCAGAATAATCAGTTGATACTCCATAGGCAACTGAACCCATCTGACATAGATACACAGTATTGTCAATCAGCCATTCAGGTGGGTGTATTTTCTTTTCAGATTTAAATCTTTTCAAAGTTTTCAACATATACTATTCACCTTACTTAGTCTTTTGTAATATTATTTTTTGACGCATCCTACACACTGTCAGAGCTCTATAACTACCAATACATCACACTACAGCTTCAGTATTCGTCCCTATAGACAATGGGAAGTCATTTTTAATCCAATCATTAACGAATGCATACTCATCAAATTTGTATTCGAGTCTAACTGATGCTATTTGAGGTTCCCCGCAAATAAGAGTAGGGATAGTGTAACCAAAGAACTTCCGTATGCCCTTAGACTTTTTATTTTCACGGAGGGCATTATCAGTATAACAAAAGCTAGGATACTCAGTTATGTATTGACTAATGTGTCCTGGACGCATCATAATATCAACTGTGTTTTTGTGCATAAAATATTCAACAGTACTGAGTTTAGGGTACTTGTCAAACACCTGGTTAATTGTAAGGTGTTCATGTGTCAATGCATTCATGGAATCCAACTCAATACATACAATCCCTCCAATATGACAACTATCGGAGATAAACACGCCACCCACCGGGAAGTCTTTAGGGAGCTTATACATTTCAAGCACTTCCTTAAAATACAGTATACCCGCCGGAGGAGTGAAATTATCTAATAATGACTGATGAGGTGTAGCTGAAACTACCCTAAGGGAAAAGTTCATGTTGTCCTTTTATTAATTGTGTCGAAAATATTAATGATTACTTACATGTATAGCATCGAAAGCTTGTTGGATGATCCCAGAGTGTTCTAATTGAGAACCAATTAACGTGTGATCACCGAAACTAATAACAATGGGTGTCTTCCCCTCATTTTGCTTTTTAAGCTCTTCGTATTTTACTACAGCTAATTGCATACTCAATTGATCTTGACTTTCAAGATACTGCCTATACCGCATCACCCCTTGTTCATCGTCCCAGTTTTCGGGTGCATGTATACGCTCATGGTCGTAACTAAATCGTTCATCAGTAAGAGTTATATACATCTGCAATTGTTGGAGTACATCATCTTCACTAGAAGTTTTCAGAGCTTCATTAATTTCGTTAAAAACCCATGTGGCCAGTTCAGTAGTTTTGAAGTACGTATTGTCATTGTCATAATTGAACATGGAGCCTATGTCTTCCTTCCCCCTCATACATAAGTTTCTTTATGTTTTCAACAGTCACTTTAAAGTCTTTGGGAAGAAAAATGATAAAGCTACTTGAACTAGAGTTTGAAACAAAGCCTAATCGCGCTTTCATGTTTACACCTCAAATATTTGACATGCTTTATTAGTAGTGCTGCACTCGATGTTCTTATTTCTAAAAGCTACAGTTTTCTCATGGTTCCAGATGTCAGTAATAAAGTCATTGCACGTAAGTACATCAAGACCTTCGCCGTCATCAAGGAAACTACATGGGTTGAATTTTCCGTGAACATTGATGTACGCACTAAATCTCGTTGACTCACATTTTTCAGCAAACATATTGTAAAACTTAAAAAGCTTTTCATTATTAACTGATTTAAGAAATTTATTCGCTGAACAGCTATCAAAACCGAAACGTACTCCATGTCGTTTGCAGTGATTAACAACTATGTCAAAATGTTCTTGGGTTACTTGCGTATACCCAACACCCCTACCAACTTTTTTAAGAGCAAGGAATACAATGGCATTTAGGCCTGAAAGTCTCGGGTCATGTACAGCATCATATACGGTTTCTAAGGCTGATGTCAATAGTTCTTGTGTAAGAAGTACGTGTAGATTCACCTGCTTTAATCCGCAGTCAGATAGCCGCTCAACACTATTATAGCATATATCTTTATTAGCATACCGAGACACAGACACAGCCCCACATACTGAAGCTAGTTTAATTGCTGTTTCATCATCAATGTCAGCTACTGTAACGTTAGGTACTACGTTATTCTCTCTACAATACTCAAATATCTTGAACGTGTCAGGATTGCTTGTACATGATGCATCAACACCAAACGCTATTTGCTGCAATGTATTGGGTAACTTACTGAATACAGTTTTAAATGTCTCAAAACTCATATTGTGGCCCTCTGGAGTGTTCGCCTTATAACAGAACGGACACGGAACCCCTCCTGGACCCTTACAGATAGTTGTGAGCTCTATATCAGCAATAAAAGGCCCGTAAGGTGAGTAAGCAGGATCATCCTCGTACGTCTTCCCCCATACAAATGAGTTACCGTTGACTGTGTCAAAAAGGTAGTTCACTTCATCAGAAACTAAAGCTTTGTATCTATCATTATGGACTATTTGCATTGTATAGCTCCTTGTTGTTTGAGATGTCAGTATACACAAAGAGCTATATAAATGCAAGAGGATTTTGTGTCTTACAATTTATTGTGCGGGTCTAAATCTATTTTTCTTGATGTCAGTATAGATACTCTCGTATTGTTTTTTATTCCACAATGCGTCAACTAATGCATTGTGCGCACCGATAGGATCAGGTAGTTTAGTAGCGACCTTAGTGTCATCAAGTAGCTGCTTTAAGTCTTTACAATACATCGGGTACCCTTTTGGAAGATTAACCATCGGACCAAAGAGCCATGAAAAGATCACCCAGTCAAAATCAGCATAATATCCCCAGAATTCTGGTTCAGTACCCTTGGTAAGATT
>Ga0100380_10001782_pt1 | contig 23333 bp, 40 predicted proteins | sample CryGeymeta201504_FD_80417 | JGI IMG/M metagenome (GOLD analysis project Ga0100380, IMG submission 80417) | Groundwater microbial communities from Crystal Geyser aquifers in Utah, USA - Crystal Geyser metaG 2015-04 | ecosystem: Environmental > Aquatic > Deep subsurface > Groundwater | place... | reverse complement strand
CTTGTCGATCTTCACCATACGCAGGATTTGTTTTTTCGTTATAGTGATCATATATTATTTCTACTCTATTTTCAAAATCTACATGTGATTTACGTATACCACTATCAACTACATAGACGTCAACATTTTCGCCAGTTTTAGAATATTTGTATTGCCCTTTAATTGGAAACCAATTATTATCATTCCATTTCGAGTCGGTACCAATACGCAACAGCCCCCAATTATCGCCAGACGCATCTTTTTTAACGTCGACTGTTTGAGTATTGGTCATAACAACCGGAGCATCATAATCAACAACGTGTATTACTATTGCTTCTTCTCGCATTTCTGTTTTGCGGGCACTATCAAAACTGATTAGATAATGTCTTTTTAACTCTGTATAATCTTCCATAACCGTAACATTATATTTTGTAAATAATGCTGCAATATCTGCTTGGTTTGCAGATTTTTCTACAACTAATAAGTATTTTTTAATCATTGTTTCCTCCTTAAGGTATAATAGTATTTAAGGAGGAAACACTTTTTATTAACGCTTTATATTATAGTGAGAGCGTTATTCTTCGTCGTCATTGCCCCAAATGTAAGTGCGGCCAATAGTTAGATGTAGTGGCCAATTGGTTGGCAATTTGAGCTCTCGACGAATATCCATCATATCCGGACTATGAACATTAACAATCCAAAAATCCGGCTTTTTGTCTGCTTGATGAACATCCATGTTGTAAAAAAAATCCATTTTCATGCCTTCGTATTTCTTCCAAAGACTCCGCATGTTTTCCGAAAGACGATGCCCTTCGCCACGGAGAATACTGATATGAGCGTCCCAAGAAGGCTGGTGAAGTGAAACAAATGGATATTTTTTCAAACTGCCTTGTACATCAATACCAAGTGGGTTGATTACATTTTTGTTGACAAACCAACGGAAATATCTGGTGATTTCACGATCAACCAAGGCAACGCACCATCCTTGGGTACGACGCGTCATACCCGGGCGCGCTGGATCGTATTTGATGATGCCTGTGCCTTTAATCATAACCATCCCCCATTTATCTTATATTACAATGGGAGATGGGAATGTCAACCTTATACTAAAGAATTCGCAAATTCAACGGTTTCGTCATCTATTGCGCCCACAATACTAATTGCTTTTTTACTATTTAGAATTTTATGAGCAGCATTTTTTAGATCTTGTTCTGTAACGCTATCTGCTATGTTCAATAATTCTTCAAATGGCATTAAATATTGATCTCCATTTACCCAATTACCGCCAATATACCGCATAACGCCGCCGGTAGATTCTTGATATCTGCCCATTGAAACTTTAACTTGGTTTTTGGCTCGTTGGATATGTTTACTATTAAAATTGGATATAACTTTTTCTATTTCATCAAATGATATATTAATAATTTCTTTAACATGTTCTTTTGTAGTCCCCGCTACTATATTAAAATAGCCGGTATCATTAAATGAATTAGATATACTATCAACATAGTAAACTAATCCACGTTTTTCTCTTATCTCTTTAAATAATGGAGAAGCCATGCCGCCACTTAAATAACTTGATAACATTTCAAAAGTTTGACTTTCAAAAATATCTTCAGCAGCACACGATTCTAAAGCAAGCGATAGATTGACTTGCTCAAACCCCGTTTGATGCAACTGTATCCCACCAGCAAATGAACTTTTTGCAACTTGCGGTGTTTCTTTGCGAATTATATGGCTTGTTAGATTTTGAACAGTTTTTACGAATGCATCATGGTCTATTATTCCGGCTGCCACGATTATAATGTTATTTGGTTGATACCATTTATCAACATAATTCTTAAAGCTATTAATATCAAACGTGTCCAAACTTTCCGAAGTTCCGATTATATTGCCGCCAAGTGGTTGATCACCAAAAATTGCTTTATGTAGGTTATAAAAACATAAGCTATCTGGTTTATCACGTCCACGTAAAATTTCTTGTTTGATTACCCCACGTTCAACTTCTATTTCATTTTCTGGAAAAATTGAATTAAATACACTGTCTAAAATGATTTCAACAGTTGAGTTAATTTCAGAAACCAAAACGTTTGCGTAATAAGCAGTATGTGAATAAGAGGTGTAAGCATTTGAACTGCCACCAGAAAATTCAATATGCTCGGCAATATCTTCAATACTTCGTGTGGTTGTGCCTTTAAAGGCCATGTGCTCCAAAAAATGACTTAATCCATATTCATCTTTTGTTTCGTTTACTGCTCCCGCTCCAATAAATACGCCAACAGAAGCAGTAATAGATGGAACATTCATTGTTGCTATTTTTAATCCATTAGTAAGTGTGGTCGTTTTTATCATTTCCTTCTCCTTACAATAATTTGTTATATATAGTCTTTGGAAAAGTTATAAAATGTTAATCCTATAACCATTTACGTGGTTTTCTAAATTTTGGATATTAATGTACCATTTTCCTGTAGTTACCAAAAATGTGTATAAGTTACTATATAATTTTTTATCAGTTGATGCAATTATGCTTACACGATACGGTACATTTTTTATATTAAAGAAATCCGGCCGGCCGCCCCACCCCACACTTAATGATCGAGGAACTTTGCTTAGCCAAAATCTTGGTGTGTGGTCTGGACGATTTGCGTTGTGAATAATAGTGAAATCTAGTCTGGTATTAATTATAATTGGTAGAACATGTGTTTCAGAACTACCCATCGAGTAATCCCCTGAAACAAAGTTATCAAATATTTTAATTGGTTGTTCTAAACTACTCATTAATATATTTATAAATAGTTAATAAATCAATAAAGGAATAATAAATGAGATATTTTGAGCTTTACGAGATGGGCAATGCCTCTGACATTAAAAGTAAAATTAAAAGTCTTTTGGCCGGCACTACAAATTTAAATGTTTTTAAAAACGTGGCCAATAGAGTATCTGCGTTTCTTACTAACCAAAATAAAGAAGATAAAAATACAGATAAAGACGAAGTTACCGAAGACATGTCAACTATTAAAACCAAATTATACAAGATGATAGAAAAAATAGAAGATCCAATTGAGTTAGACAGCATCTATTCTCTTTTACAGAAAGATGTTATTTTAGAACAGTGTAAGATGTTGTATTTAAAAAAGTTTGGGTCAACAGGCAGAAGTCAAGATAGATGGTTTGCTAATTTAATTCTCAACACTAAAAGTTCTTTTGAAGATAAAGAAAAATTTTTAAATGAATTACTTGCAAATAATGGTTTATTTGACGGTTCTGCGTTATTGAGATCAAAAACCGGATCTTTTGATTCATTTGTTAAAACTGGCAATTCTGTTTATATACAACTTAAAACTGAAGTATTAAAACACCGTGGTCAATTGGGATTTGGTCCCGACCAAGGCCCCATGGAAATATATTTGGTATTATTTGGCGATGGAGTATCATTGGCCACAAAAGGTGATTTAGAAATAGCCGGCAATATAGTTGAAATAAAAGCTTCACAAAAAAGTGGAAGTGGTGTTGTGGGTGGTAGACCTGTTGCAACATCTGGATATGGCACTCCTGCCGGTCTTAAAGACAGATTTTATGATAAACTAAGAAAGTTAGGCGCTACTGATGAATTTTTAGAAGCAAATTCATTTAATCTTAATCCCAAAGGGTTCAATAATATTAACCAAGTTATTATAGATAATTCTGTCAAACCCGCACAGACTAAAGAATTAATAGATTTGATTTTTAAGGGTCTTTATACAAAAATGGATGATAGCTTGATAACTCGCATGTATAGTTCAATTAAAAATGATGGCACAATTGATGTGGCTAGATTTCTTCGAGAATTAGCAGTAGTTCAAGTAATATACTATAAAGAAATAGAAGGGTTTGATAGCATTATGATAGCTAATTCGGATTCAACGAATTATGTTCTTATAGATGATGCCAAAGATGCAGAAGAATTATATGATACTGGAAAATACAAATTATCTGCATTAATTAGTTGGAATGAAGCAAGAGGCGGGTCAGCAGTTACTCAAATGATTGTTTATTAACGATTGTAATCATCCTGTATTCTAACAATATCATTTTCATTTAATATATCGCCATATTGAATTTCAATTATTATTGCATCTTCATTACTTGGGTTTTCAATTCGATGCGTAGTACCAACAGGGATATGAATGGTTTGACCAAAAGATAACTCAAATGTTTCTTCTCCAACCGTTGCTTTGATAATTCCTTTTGATACAAACCAATGTTCATTCCTAAAATTATGATATTGTAGACTTAATCGTTGTTTTGGGGAAACTATAATACGTTTGACTATGGAATTTGGATTGTACGTTTCGTCTGAAATAACTTCCCATTTACCCCAGGGCCTATTTTCGAAATCGCCAGTTTTGTATTTTTTCATTAAAATTTACCTAACTTTTTTATATAAGTAATTATACTATTACTTTTGGTTGTAGAAAACCAAGTTAATTTGAAAATCATCGCTTCATTCTCATCCTGTATGAGAATACCAGATAAAGGACCATCCTTTATTATATGGTATGATGAAATGTTTTGCTTTAGCCATGCTATCATGGGTTTTGAAAACTTTTGTTTCATGCCTAATTTCTTTTTTCTTGGTTTATATAGCCAATGTTCTCCATGTTTTAATTTAATAAACATTTTATTCCCTATATTAAATTGAAGCCCCGCCCGGTTTAACACCGCTTTCAATCATGCATTTTCTTGTATAAATGCCCCTTCCTTCTTTTCACTATTGCAGTTGATCATTCTTCTGTAAGCAGAAGAAGTGTAGTCTAGTAGTCTATTTTGATCTGCCCGTTAACCGTTGCAATCGGCGTGAGCATTTAGTACTTCTGAGGACCTGTAGAAACGCATTGTACGCATTTCTTTGGCGTACCGGGGCACATTGTCTATATGGAGTTTTGTTCCACAAATAAGAGGTGTCACCTTCCAATAATATATTTATATATGGTAATATTATTCAAGTCAATTTTAAACTATGACATTAATTTTTTGTGTAAAATATCCTGAAACCAATCGGGTCTGATTCCGGAAGCTTTCCGTAGTTCAACTTCATGAACACTTTTAATTTAGGCCAATAATATGTTATATCATATTACGGAACATTAACTTTATACTCTCTAATTCCTGGATTGTTTTCATAAAAAAGAACACTTAATATTTTAATATTTTAATATTTTTGTTTCCGTCGCCACCCACTAAATTCCAATTAACTTCACTATGGCCGATAATACGCATTTCTCGGTCTGCAATATATTTTCTTCTATATGAAGATGAAAATGCAAATTTTAAATATTCTACAAAATTCATTTAACAGCCCCTGTAATGAGAGATCTAATACTCATCCAACATTGCCCCAACATATTAGTACCATGCCATTCCGTGCCATTCCATGCGGCGCCCCAATATAATCCGGATTCATTTGGCCTTTTAGTTACGTCTTCTATAATAATATCATCGTTGGTATTTGCTAACTTTTCTCGCAAATCTAAATGTGTATCAATCTTTAATAATAACACCATTAACATATTTTCAATGTCTTTTTCACTTCTAGGTGCAATGATACATTCGTTTAAATAAGGTTTGCACATCATTTTTGCTCTCATTGGTGAGTTGTGTTTGATTATTTCTGTTTGAATGATATGGTCTTCAGAAAACCTTAACGCCTGAAACAAGTGTTCGGCAGTTGGATATCTAATATCTTTGTAGGTTACTGGGTGGGGGCTCATATTTCCCAACCAACCATACGGTAAACATACCTTAGTGAATGTAATAACATTTCTCATTTAAAACCATACGTTAATTTTTCTATTAATATGATTTCTTTTAATTCTTTTATTATTACATTTATTTTATGTCTATTAATTTTGGATATACCTTCATTGACTATTTCAAATTGTTCAATTAATTCAATAGCGGATTTGATAGCGCAGGGTTCTCGACATTCAATCGCCGCCAGCTCTGATTCGGTTATCTGTCCCCCCCACCCAGAAAAACAAAAATCACTTTCTTTTTTTACTGTTGATAAAAATGCCTTTTCAACGGCTCGACGCATTGGATTATCAGCACTATCCGGTAGTAGGTTAATATTTATACTACCTATTTTACATTCCCAGATTTTTTGCGTCATAATATACCACTCTAATTAATATAATAACTGTAAAATAAACTAAAATACCCATAAGGTCAAGACTTTGATAAATAATAATACAACCCAAATAAGGAGAAGATCGATGGGAAGACCGCTTAATAAAAGAAATTTTGGCAATCCTGCTAATCCGGGAACTCAAATTAACGTAGAATGTAATTTGACAGGATTAAATACTACTGGCTGGATTGTAAAACAACATTCCAACATTGAATATACTATATCAGACGGGATTGATACCGTAAGATGCAAAATAGTAGAAACTTTGGACGGAGTAGGACAATTTAGAGTTCTAGCAGATAATGATATGGCAATGACATTTCCAGTAAGAAGTTTGCATGGACACAGGGTAAAAACTTTTGAAGTCCAGGACAAACCATGGGATTATACGGCCCCAACCGCTGACAAATTACAAATTACTGGAAATTAATCACACCCTTTTTTGAACATAAGTCGTTAAAAATGCAAAAACTGCATTTTGGTTTGCGGCTTGAGCAAACTTGTTTACCATATTCTATCAACCATTCATGTGCGCCCCATTTATATTCTTGGGGCGTATATTTTTCTAAAATATCAGCTATATGGTTTGCTTCATTTTTATCACTTACGCCCAACCGATAGCAAATACGTCTGACATGAGTATCAACAGCAATAGCATCGCTATCAAATACAAAACGCATCATTATATCGGTACTTTTTCTCCCAACACCCGGAATTTTCATTAATTCTGCTCTTGTATTTGGTACTTTGCCTTCATGGTTGGTAATTAAATATTCAGCCATTTTTCTAATACTTTTTGCTTTATTATTATACATTCCAACAGGTCGTATTAATTCCACTAGTTCTTCATGGCTTAATTCTAATAATTCTTGAGGTGTTTTGATTTTATTAAAAAGTTGTTTTGAAGCCAAAGCAGTTCGTTTGTCCTGCGTTTGGGCACTTAATACAACACTTACCAAACTTTTATATTCGCTGCCTTGGCGTGTTTTCTCGGGGGGCCTATTTGGTTCCGGATCTATTTCATAGAATCGTTTAAAAATTGTTTTAATCTTATGTTCAATATTCATAATTTTTTCCCAATGCTATGTAGATCCGACCTACTGATTAATTGATATCCGCCCTTATTGTATGCCGGCGCCACACTTTTTGAAGTTTTGATTGCTTCGTTGATAGCTCGTTCTTCTCGTTCGCGCATTTCGGGATCCATTGAATTAAGTTTTATTTTTTGTTCAATAATACCCCGTTTTGCTGTGACGGCGGGATTTGCTTTATTTTCAATTAAACTTGGATAAATTTTTGAGGTATTATCTGGCCGTAATGTGGCAAAATATTCTCTACGAAAACGTTCTTTTTCTAATGATAACAATGCAATATTTTTTCTGCGCGCTCTTGCTCTAGCGCAGGATTCTTCAATTTCTCTCATACGCTTTTGCTCTTCTTTTGAAGGTATTTTAATAGCAGCTTTACGTTTTTTTTCGTAAAATTTTGAAATTTTACTCATATGAAAATCCTTTAAATCTAAGAGTAAAAGTTAAGACATCAGCCATATTAGAAAATCCTAACCTAACGCCAAATGAAGAAGTTGGACTTATTTTTTTAATCCAAAATTCTCGAATCACCATCCACTCATCATATTCTATTTTTGTATCCTGCTTATATACACACCCTTGTGAATGCGCAACTGCATAATCAATCATTTCTATTGTCTTATCTCTGGTAGCGTCTATTCTTATGGTATAATAACCATAATCATTAATATAGAAAAAGTCTTTTTCCTGTCTGTTTGAGTTTTTTAATTGTTTTGCCACGCCCAATTAGCTCCAATCTTCCGTCATAACTAATAGTAAGGATTTTTTTAGAAAATGCAACTAATTCTTCACAATTTAAAGTAAGATTATGGGTTTGCATGTAATATACCAGCATATTTCTAATGCGAGCTTCGCTCATATTTTTTTCACGAATTAGTTCGATTGAGATAGATTCGTTATCCATCACCGAAATCAAGTCAAGGTCGGCTAGATCACGCAGACATTCATCAGCATCTTGCATATTTTTAATACTTTTTGAAAGAGCTTTTCTAAAAGCAGGAAAACGAATATCGATTTTAGTTAATACTTCATTTCTAAAATAATTTCGATCATAGTAATTAGCTTCGTTTGACGGATCTTTAACAAACTCTAATCCGTTATCATAGCAATAATTGATAATATCAATTTTATGAACTTCCAGCATGGGACGAACAATGGTGTAATCGTTATGCTGAGCAATTTGTTTCATACATTTTAGACCAGAAACGCCGGCTCCTCGCATAATTTTTAGAAAAAATGTTTCAGTTTGATCATCCGCATGATGCCCCGTAAAAATGGGTAACCCAAACGATTTCAGTGCTTCATATCTTTTATTACGGGCTTCGTTTTCTGTTTTCTTATCAAGATGCAAATTGATTGCGGTAAATTCTACTCCAAGACTAATACACATGTTTCTACAGAAACTTACCCAAGAACAACTGTGTTCTTGAATATTATGATTAATATGAACAGCGTGAATTTTAATGTTAGAGTTCTTAACTAGATAATGAAGGAGAGCAACACTATCCGCGCCGCCAGATAATGCTACAACTACTTCGTCAAAGGCCGGAATTTCAAATTTCATATTATCCTCCGTTACCTTATAAGGATAACATATTATTCAATAATGTCAATCAACTTAATTATCATACCAGAAGACCATTCGAATTTTTTCGTATTCGTATTCGCCCAAATCCTCCATATATTCTTTTATATTCGCAACATTATCAAAATTGGGTAATTTTAAAAATAATTCATCCAACATAATCCACCCGGGCGTATGTGCATCGCCTTCATCATGAACGAATTCGTTTTTGATTTCACGACATGTGTCTACCGGTAATCCGCAATTATCATTAACTATTGGAAAATTAGCGGTATCGCCATACGCTCGTACCCCGTTGAGTTCAGAAAAAAATTGATAATTCCTACGTCTAACCGTGTATGGAATACCCCAATCGCGTATTACGTTTGGGTTATCAACAAATAATATTTCAGCTTCAGCCATGGGCATGTTAATATAAAATTGTTCTAATTTGGTTAAAGCTTCTTCTTCGTCATTACACCCAAATAATAACATTGCTTTTTCGGATTCGATTTTTATAACTTTGGATTTACCCATGGTTAACCCTTCATACCAATATTTTCTATCTAATTTTGGCCTAGTAGGATACGGAGTCCAAATTTTTACATTACCGGAGCCTGTTTCAATTTCATGATATTTTTCAAAATAGATATGAATGTCGGTACCCATTATGCATCCTCTTTATAATTGGGTATAACCATGTACGGTAGTTCTAGCTCATTTAGTTTTTTGGCATCTTCTGCGTTAATTTTACCTTGTATTGGTCTATTTTCTGCGGAACCATTGTGTATATCAATTATTTCTTCAGCAAAATTATCGCCAACGTTTTCAAAATTTTGATCTATATATTTTTTTAATTTGGATATTTGTTTTTTAATATTTTCTTTTCGATTACTTGGCGAAATGTTGGGCGCCATTACCTGTTTTTCAACACTTACCGAATTGCATATGGGACAAGAAACCATGTTGCTTGATTTTTGTATATCAAAATCTTCTGAATTTTTAAACCATCCTTCAAAAGAATGATTGTCTTCACATTTTAATGAATATTTAATCATTATATTGCCGTCAAAAAATTATATTTGTTTAAAAACTTTTTAAGTTCATCACGATTGTTATTTGGCACATAATTATCTGATAACTTGTGCAATGCGGTAAGAAATTCTTCTAAACCATAAATAAATTCTATTTCTTTTCTATAGATATAATTTTCTTTATAATTTGACCGACTGGCTTGAAAATTTACAGTTTTTTTAACTATATCGAAACTTAGCATTTCGATTTCCCAATCTTTGAAAAATATTTTTTTATCGTACATTATCGTGTTTCTTTCAAAATTGCCAAAGGATGCACTTTATTAAAAAATTTATTGGGGGACCATTCTTTATTATTATAATTATACGCAAACCATGGCGAAAAACCAAGAACTAAATGCAACCTAACTTCCGGGGTTTTAATAAGAGAAAAAACTCTATGTGGGATGGCAGTATCCCACCAATACATATTATTAATTTTTAAATGTTTTGGCAGTTGGTTATCTAACTGAAAAACAAAATTTTCATTTGTTTTTATAGGTATGTTAATTCTTAACATTTCATATGAGTCTTGATCTATATGCCACCCAACGTCTCTTGTAAAATTATTATCACCAAATAATACTCCTACTCTGCTCATTATGGGCGTTAGTGGTACATTCAATAACTTAAAAATTGGCCGAGCATATGGCATAATATTTGTATATTTCATACAATCGTTGGTCTTCTCATTTGATTCGGTTAAAGATATGCCCCTATACCACTGCTCTATTGTTAGCCCCAATAATTTAGTATTGTAAATTTCTTCTACCAAGGGTGTTAGTTTAGAAATGTCTATTTCTTTTGAAATTACATTATTATATCTTTTTCTTTTCGGCTTTAACCCAAATTTTTTTGATAGAAATTCAAAGGTGTTCATCTATACCTCGTAATATAAATTCATACTTTATTTTAATCATTTTTGAATTTTGACATTGCCATTTATTCTTCTGTATGTCCAGCCGGAAGGTATTGGATCTAATTTATGAATTTTTTTATTAACCTTTCCATTCGTAATCCATTTTAATCCATACTGTGAATTATTCTCACCGGAATGAGCCAATGACATTTTATTCCTAGAATCCATCGTATGCTTCTTCCCCAACATAGAGGGTTTATTGGTGGGTTTATACCCTGCTTTTCGTCTATTAATGCCGCCTAATATCTTACCTTTTTTGATTTTTTCTTTAATTTCATCAGCAAGGGAATCATATTTATTAAATGGAGATATTTTACTACAATGAATTTTTCTTTTTTCATTATCCCAGTATATTTTATTTAATGATTCAAATCCGCCGCCACCTCCAAGATTAATATTATAATTATCTTCTCTTAGACAAAAATCAAAATTAACTATTTCTCGTTCTTTAAGATTCATATCTTCTTCTGAATCTAAAATGAAAAGTATTTCTTTTTTAAAATTTTCTAAGCCATATTTTTTCAATGCAGCTTTAAGCACAGTACCTGATCCCAAATAGTTATCATTAAGGTCTCTTGTTATATGCTTGCCTATGTAAATTTTACCATTAACAATATTAGTTGTTTTATATATGATATAATATTTCAAATTTAGTTTTTCCTTCTGAGCAGAGAGCAGCGGAATTGAACCGCATGGAGTCGCCCCCACCAACTGATTTCCAATCAGCGACCATCACCATCAAGTATTACTCTCTATAATAACATTATAGCATTAACTATCTGTTTTTGTCAACCATCACCAAACGCCGCCGCTTTTGGATTGCGGCGCGCGGCAACTCCAATACCTCGCAGTGCAGGGATCTTTAGCAGTGCTGCAATTATGCCTTGCTGCAAAGCTTTTTCTTCTAGCCGCGTTACCTTTTCTTACTCTTAGTTTGCTGCCCTTTTCACTACCAAATTCTATTTTTTTGGCTATAACATTACCGTCTTTGTCTTTTTTATTTCCGCAATTCACATACACTTTATGTCGTTTAACATCGCCCTTCATTACTTTTCGTAATTGAACTTTTCTACCGTGGTATACAGCTTCGCTAATTATATCCGGAATCCATCCCCAGTGTAAATAAAAATCTTCTACTTCATCATAAAACTCGTCTTCAAATATGGTGTTTTCATTCAAAGTTGAAAGATACGCTGATCGCCAGCCCTCACACCAAATATCTTCTCCCAAGCTATCACTTCTGAATGGACAGGCTGACAAATTTTGATTGCTGGCAAAAGCACTTCTGCCCATTTCAAAAACGGGCTGCGGATCAAAGTCATTAAATTTCATTACTACTCCGAGTTTTTATAAGTGTAGTATTTACCAAAATTTAAATCTAATGAATATTTTTTCTATTAGAGATAGGTCATTCCACCATTTTCTGCCACGTTTGAGTTGAAACAATCCTTCTTTGGATAATTTGTAATATTTAATTTCATTTATTTCCGGCTTATAATATCTAGTTTCCTCACACAACCAACCTTTTTTGAAAATTGTTTCTCCAATAATAGTGGCATCGGGATAAAATGGCAACACCCATTTATCCCCCAAGCATGTTATCATTTCGCCCTTGTTGATTATTTCCAAAGTAGTCAAATAAACCATACGTATGGCCATAATATTACCACATATCGTATTCTGTTAAATCAATTTTTTTATCAGAATATGTCACCACGGCAATAACGCCCATACTAGTTGGAGTGAAATGGTATGTTATTCCTCCGCCAATGGCGCCTGTATATGGATATTGCCCGTCAAGAGTAAGCATGGCAAAATCTTTTTCTGACATAGTTCTACGTTGTTCTTCTATGTGTTCTTTATATTGCTCGGCCAGCCAATCGGTCAATATTTTGTCTTGTTTTTCGGTTAGTTCAAATTTATATCTATACATTTGGGTACCCAATTACATCAATTTAAAAAAACTTTACTGCATTGCACACCATTTGTCAATATGCTCTTCATTTGACTACTCTTATATAATAATAAATAATATAAAGAAAAATGAATGTATACTATACTCTTACCTATCAAATAAAGGCACATTATAATGAGATATAACGAAATTGTAGCCGAAAAATGGACTGAAAAATACAAAAAAAGTATTAATTGTACCAACCCCAAAGGATTCAGTCAAAAAGCGCACTGCCAAGGTAAGAAAAAGAACAAAAAATAAAAGTATTACTTATGTCTGCATATATCCGCATAGAGAATTTAATACTTCTATGGAAATGAAATACAACTCATTATCTATAATAAAAATCTCACCTTCATCTATTAAGTCGCAATAACGATCAAAATTTTCTTGAAGTTGTTGCCGTGTGATATGTTTTTCTTTCAAATCATATTCTTGCTCAAATCCTAGCATAAAATAAGTTTTATCTCCGCCATATTTTTTATAAAATATTATTATTGAATGTCGTAATTTATGGCTATTTATTGATACTAGGCCATCAGGCAATGGTTGCGAAGCCAAAATGTATTGGTAAATTTTTTCAAGAGTTTTATCAGAAATATTTAATATTATACGTTTTACCATTGATATATACTCTTTGCGGTCCTAGCTGGACTCGAACCAGCATCTTCCCTTTAGGAGAGGGAGGTTTTGTCCTGTTATACTATGGGACCCTAAATATTTATTGTGTGCAGTCGGATTTAATTTTTTCCATCTCTACTCGAATATCTGAAAAATAACATTCACCAATTAATGTTGGTTCAACGGCGGTTTCAATCCAAATTTTTGCACCACATCTTAGCGGATTTTCTGGATCATAAACCGTTTCACTTTCTCCATTCCACATAACTTTTTTAGCATATCTGGGTTTTTCATCATATCTACCATGTTGAATTCTATAAGCTGGTAAACTTGTTCCATACTTACTATTAAATTTAATTACGTGTTGATTAACATGAATAATATACATATGATCCTCGTAATTTATAACTATTTAAATGCACCTCTTTTGAGGTTCATCATTGTAATTTTCTTTGGTCTAATACGATCCCGCAAGATGTTTAATGCTTTTGCGGGATCTGCATCTCCGCACATATAGATATCAAAGGTCATAAGATTAATTTCTGGCCATGTGTGGATACTTAGATGTGATTCACTTAATACCAAAACCCCCGTGAGGCCCATACCCTCGCCAAATTCATGAAAATGTCTGTGAAGGATTGTGGCCCCGGCTTCAATTACCGCATCGGCGCAACTATCAATGATCAATTTTTGGTTTAAGATCTCGTTACTCCCCCAAAAATCAAAAATTAAATGATTTCCCGCGTAAACGAAATCACAATCCTGCAATAGATGGCAATCTCTTGCATTTAACCCTTCTTTTGTGATAACGTCATAATCACCCAAAGAAACGATGTCAAGTTTTGATCCAAGAATCATTTTTTTCATGCCCTAACTATAGAATATATTACTCAGTTATAAACTATATCTAGATTATGTCAACCATTAATTTGGTATCCATAGGCCCGAATGGTTTAAATCTCATAATGGATTTGATTGTGGGACATTATGTTTTTGTAACAACTCTTTTGCTGGTCCCAGCCCCAGTGTATCACGCAAATTGGCACTTAATATTCTAGCATTAGGAAAGGATTTATCTATTAAGACAATTTTATTGGGGACATATTCTATAGTTAAAATACAGTCAGAATTTGGATTATCACATAAAATTGTAATATCCATGTTATTAACCGTGTCTGTTATTTGTATCATAATGCTTTTATCTTATTTGAAACTTCTTTTTTAATAGTGGTGGTATTGATATGATCTGGCACAAATGAAAAATCAACAGATTGGTCTAACCCAAGTATAATAACATACTCGGCTATTTCTATGCCTAAGCCAATATAATGATATAGAATATTATTTACGATTAAAAAGTTTTGTAATTCTGCTTTATCTCGTCTAGCTTGATCTATGTCAATTGCCATTTATATGTTCCTGCTGTTTATTTTCTACTACCAATTTGGTGTAATCAAACTTGCCTTTTATGAATGAATGGAAGAATTTACCCTTGCTTTCATTACCAACCAATCCTTCCCAAATATAATATGGAACATTTTTATATACATATGTATTATCTGGTTTGAAATTGATCAGTAATTCCTGTGTTTTTAAATCAAACGATACTTTATTAATGTTACTACTTTCAACTAAAATCCATTTATTATTCATTTAGCCCTCCACAATATGTAACAATATTATAACAGAATATATCCGTCGTCAATTATTATTTCTAGAAGCATTTATTGTTCTACGTTCTCCGGGTTCAACTATACCCATGCGTTCTAATTTTTGCCATGCGGCTTTTGCTTCATCGCTTTGCAACCCAGAGGCGTGGAGTTTTAGTCCCATAGATTTTAAATATTTAGCACCCTTGATATATAACGCAGTCCCGATTCCCTGCCTTGACCAATCCGTATTGTCGTCATCTTTTTTATTATGCATTCCCGGCGATCGTGCATCGAAAACTCTTATATAATCTACCTTGGGTTTATCAATGTGAAAATCTTTAAAATCTTTAAAATCCTTTCCAGTCGTACTTTCTAATAATTTTTTTTCAAGTATTTCAATAGCTGTTATTAAATCAGCTCTATCAACACTTGCCTTAACCGTTCCGCTCAAGGAGTTTTCAGCGTCCATGAGATTATTGATAAAATCCCGTTTTCTAACATCAAGTTTTCCCTTACCAAAACGTATTCTTGAATGATACATAACATATTCGATTATACGTGCTAAGTCTTTATTTGATAATTCCGAAATATCAGCTTTTCGGTTATTATATGGTATTACTGAACTACCTTGAATGTTTGACATGAAATGAAAAATACTTTTATACCAATCGTTAAATCTATGATTGGGAATCCAGCTGAGTTTTAAGTACCCGGCATGTTTGCCGTCAACATATGCATCAATACGATCAACTTGAAACCCGCGGTTATTGTCGCCTTCTTCGTCTTCTGTTATTGTAAATTCGATTGGTTTACCGGATTTGGTTTGATAATCATAATCAAATTCCATTAATCGCATAATATCTCCTTTTTTAATATTTATTTGATGATGCTGGATTGATAATGTGACATTAATATGTTTAACATTTTTTCATTTTGTGGCTTATATTCTAATTCACGTAGATAAAACGATTGCATACAGCTGAAAAAGATTAAATGAAATAAAAATGCGTCATCTTCGGAGAAAAATATTACATTAATCATTTGATGATCTAAAATATATCCCTGTATATTTTCTGCAAGCCAATCAGTGATTGTCGTTTTTTCTATATACGCATTGGTGTTTAGTTGAATAGCATACGCTTTAAATTTGAAAATATATCGCATAATGTTTGGTGCCCTTGGTAAGATTTGAACTTACGATCTTCGGTTTACGATACCGCTGCATTGAGCCTCTATGCTACAAGGGCGTAAAATTATAATAATATATTTATTAAAATAATCAAGAAAATATTTACATTTTTTGATATGGTAATTATAATTATAATAATTCAAATAAGGAGTAATAAATGGCTATATCTTCGGAGTATGTTGAACAATACAAATTAATGCACGAAAGTAACGAAGGAATGTTTCCTGGACAACAAACTATTTTTGTAAAAGATTATATTAAAAATATGATTGATCTATATGGCTGTTCAACGGTAATTGATTATGGCTGCGGTAAGGGATTTCAATATACTGCGCATAATGTTCATAGTGATTGGGGAGTGACCGTTAATTTATATGATATCGGGGTTTCGGAATTTAGTAATAAGCCCGCAAAAAACTTTGATATGTTAATCAGCACTGATGTTTTAGAACACTGCGAAACAGATTATATTCCTGAGATTTTACAAGAACTTAATAATTATGCTGATAAATGTGTATTGGTCAGCATAGCAACACGGTTGGCTAAAAAAACACTCCCGGATGGCAGAAATGCACATTTAACGGTTCAACCATCGGAGTGGTGGATGGAACAAATTTCTGCGGTTGCAACCAAACCTTGGTTAATATTATTTGAAAATCAAGTGAGTATAGACAAAACTAGAAAATTTGATATCAAACATATTAATATAGATGAAGAAAATGTTGCTAAATTAATGGTTCAATAACTATTAATTATTTTCATCTTAACAAAAAATATGGTCAATGGTATAGAAAAAAAGCCAATTAATATTAACAGGCCAATATATACCGGATGGTATGCTTTGTACCGTTGTATTTTTGGTGATTTTCTTGCAATGGTGTATAGTAAAAACGAGTAATTTACTATACTCCAAACTATAAAAAGTAGTTCATACATAAATAATTTTCTTTCTCTGATAATAAAATAATTAATCGTGTACAATTGATATTTACAGGTTGCAATAGTTCTTGTTGGTTACCCAGTGTTTTAACTAAAAACATTTTTTGATAAATACTATATATTAAGATATATATCAATAATATTTTAGGAAAAATGATGGCAGATTTACGTGGCAGAGAAATTCGAGAAAGTTATAAGTATTTACTTAGTCTAGAAGCAGTTACAAGCTCTAGAGCAACAGGAAATTCTCCGGCTATTAATACCAGTGCCAAATTTGTTACTGATGGTACAGGCACCAGAACGGGATAGCGTCTTGGTACCAATACCGGCGCCGTAGGCGCAGTTTTTATTATATATTAATATTATCATTATGATTTGTATAAATATTATGTAATAACTATTAAACAAGGATTTTTTTTATGGCAGATTTACGTGGTAGACAGATACGAGAAAGTTACAGATTTTTGGTCGGGCTTTCGGCAAGGACCACAGCCGCTTCTGTTTTTGGAACGGGTATGCAATCAACACCTAGATTTCTTACAGATGGCGATGGTGTTAGATCTGCATTACGAATAGGCACTGCTTCGATCAGTGTTAACGGAAATATTTTTGTTTCTGGGTCAATAGACGTGCAGAACTCTATTACTACTTCTGCATTAACTGTAACCGGCCCATCAACATTTGCAGGGACAGTTAACTTTACTGATGTTTCTGCTGGCGGAAGTGTTATAGCTAATAGAATTTATGGTAATTTTGCTGATACAGCCGGTACTCCGTCGTTCAGTTGGTTTGGTGATATTGATACCGGTTTATTTTCGCCCGAATCAGATAGTGTAGGATTTTCTACTGGTGGAATTGAAACACTACGAATATCAAATAATGCGGTAATACATTACGGGACTAATCCAAAACTAACGTTGATTGATACAGACGCTCCCGCAACACATTATAGAACTGATATTTACAGAGAAAATAATCAATTTGGTATACGTACAGTTAATTCAACCGGGACAACACAGTCAAATGATTATTTTATTACATTGGTAGCATCGGGAGCATCGCAGCATGAATTTAGAATTAGACAATCACAAGCCGCAGTAATAGATGCCGCCGGAACCGCAATACCAAATTCTAGAACTATTATTACCAGAGAAAAAGGCGATGCAAGATATACTCTTGTTGATGGCGTAGGTAACTTCAATAGTGTGGCAATTGGGTTGGTTTCCGATAGACACTTATTGTCGGACGGCAATCAGAACGGAACACGTGGGTTAGCAATAGCAGTAAGTGGTGTATTGGCTGGGATAGTTCATCCTGTTGGGACTGCCGCTCCTGCTACCACAACTATTATTACTAGAGAAAAGGGCGATGCAAGATACGCACAATTAAGCGCATCTAATACATTTTCGTCAGGAATCACCATAGTAGGAGCTGCCCAAAACCAAGTCACGTTAATTACCTCTGCCAATTCATGGAAAATTTCTAGAGGTGCTGGTGTAAGTGGCGAGCAGTTGCAATTCGCAAAAGACACAGTAGCACGGTATCAAATGGAAGAAAACGGTAGTCTAACTTCTAATATATCTATTGTTAATAAATTAAATGGCGATGCGAGATACGCACAGTTGAATCAATCCGTAAGCTTTACTTCTGTTTCGATTGGCAATATTTCAAATAAACATATATTCTTTGATGGTGTTCAAAACTTAGTTAGGGGTATTGCAATAGGAGTTAGTGGTGTATTAGCCGCTATGATTCAACCCGCCGGAACTACTTCGCCTTCTACTACAACAGTTATTACCAGAGAAAAAGGCGATGCGAGATACGCATTAACGAGCGGTAAAACCACTAATGATTTTAATGTTAACCGGTTATTTGTGCAAAATAACGGATCTGCAGGGGCGCCCGCCATAAGGTTTACTGGCGCGAGTGGTGTCGTTGGCATTAATGTATCAGCTAATGGTAAAAATTTATCATTTTCTGTTAATGGGGCAACTGCCGGAGTTATTGATGAACCAGGTACAGCAGCAGTAAATACCGTAACTGTTATTACCAGAGAAAAGGGCGATGCAAGATATTTACGAGAATCTTCGTTAGTTTATAATGGCACATCCGCTGACCAAATAACATATCCAGTTGGAACAACATTAATGTGGGGTGATCCGGGTGATAAAAACGGAATAACATTTAACAGAAATGTTCAAGTAACACTTAGATTGGGGGCTGCTGGTAAATTTTCAATAATTGGCACTGGGGCTATTTTGACGGGCGTTTGGCGTTGTCGGGGATTTACTAGTTTTTCGGGCGATCACGGCGTATTGGTCCAAAGAACTGCTTGAAAAGGAATATTATGAAATACAAAAATATAAGAAATGTACAAAAATTAAACGAAGAAGAAAATGCTTTTCTTGTTATGGTTGATATTGATTTTGATGGTACCGATTCATATGAAAGCGTTGAATATTGCGCCAGACAAAATGGCGGCGGATTATGTGACAACATTATTGCAGATATATTACAAAATAAAATTACTGGAAAAATAAGTAATTTTAAATACCCAACTAAAGATGAAATTAAAGAAGAAAAAATTCAATCAATAAAATATCAAAGAAACATGTTATTAACAACAAGTGATTGGACACAACTCCCTGATGTGCCCAAATCAACCAAATTAAAATGGGCTAGTTACAGGCAACAATTGAGAGATATTACCAATCAATTAGAATTTCCTGATAATGTTGTTTGGCCTACTCAACCAAAATAATTACACGTTTATAATTTTAGTTCTAGTTAATTCTTGAGCAAATAATTCATCCCATTTTGGTATTGTTATCTCAACCAATAAATTTATTGATTTGGATAATTGTTTGAGATTCTTTTTAGTGACATTAATGAATGTTATATTTTGATTAATAATCGTTTTGGCCACCGTTAGTGTATCTATATCATCATTTAGATTTTCCAAAAGTTCTATTTTCTTAAGCCCCAGTTCAAGAGCAATATTTTCTTCAACTTTGGTTATATCTAAAACTAAATCCTTTAATTCTTTTCCGTCTCTTGATAATTTAGCTAAATTTACTACTATAGACGTTAATTGCGCTTTATTAATTTCAAGTTCTTCATCTAATAACAAGTTAGTTTTTTCTATTTTTTTAGAAAGTAAAATTAAATCTGTTTTAATGTTTACTAAATTATTTTTTTTATTTAAGAAAAATTTATTAATATCTGATGAAGTAATTTTACTATTAAACACTCGCCTAAACCAAGAAATGCTTTTATATACGGCCATTAAATCGTAATTCTGTAATTCACATTCAAGTTTTTCATTTATCAATAAAAAATTAGTTGATCCCTCTTCTACTATAGATTCTATGATTTCTTTAGAGAAGTTCTTACTTGTTTTTAACTCTTCACTTATATATGTTTGTCCAAACATATTTAATTTTTTTACAAAGTTATCTGCATCAACGATCATTTAATCCTCCAGAATACGTTCATTCTTGCTGTTTGCTGCGTGTATTTAGTTTTTATGTTTTATTTTTTTATTTTTCCAGATTTATTGCCCGAAGTAGATTTATTAAAATAATCAGGTAATCCTTTATTCCGTAAATTAACACTAAATAATGTTTTTTGCAACACATTATTAGCGGTGCTCTTAACTTTGGCTCTAACTTTTGAGCAAAACCCACATTCTGCCATAATAACTCCTTTACACTAAATAATACATATTATTTATGCGAGATGATTATGTCTATAAAATTGAAATCTTTTTTACTTATATTGGGGATCATAGTATTGATCGGCATAAGTAGATTTACTCCCTTGGCCGATATTATTAAAGCTCAAGTTACAACATTTTTAACTCCGCCCGCCGCACAACCAACCATTATTACCGGATTTACTCCATATCTTAATAAAAGTAAAGAAATTAATAAGGAATTGAAAAAAGTCAGAGATTCAACAAATGCAAATGGTGTGGGGTTGGTTTTATTTCATGATAAAAAGAAAAATCTTACTGTTTACGGTAATTATTTTTTAACTATTTTATATGAAATAGCTGCGCCAGGAATGTCTAGTACTACTGATATTTTTGTTGAGGTACCAATAACAACCAATTTTTCATTTAATATACGAAATTTAAATGAATGTAGTGGTGGCGAATTTGGTAGCGAAGCAAGTGATGTTATGTTTAAAAATCTTCCGCCAAGGCCCGCAATCACATGCGCAATACGATATAAAAATGTAATAGTGGGGTTAGTATATATTGTTGATGCATATGACAAAAGAAGTTTGGGTGATTTGGTTGAATTAATACCAATTTTACAAGAATTAGCAAATAAAATTGATAAAATAGTTTCGCAAAATAAATAAATATTGGCAGCACTAACAACATAATAGGTAATCATGAAATATATAATAATACTTTTATCAATTTTTTTGACGGGGTTCGTCATTTCAAGTTATTGGTTGTATAAAGAAAAAAATTACTATCTATCCACTACATATGACCCGGAACGATTTGCCGAAAAAGCACCGATTATTAGAGAAAAATTAGACGAATTGGGCGATATTATTAATTTGGATTTAATTTATATTTCTCTTTTTCACAATGGATTAAGATGGCAAAATGACGAATTTCACCCGCCATTGGTTAATGAAGTATTCTTTTGGCGAAAGAATACAGATGACGACGCAATAAGAAAAGAATTTAATTCTCGTTTAGCAACTTATCAAAATATACCATTGGATAGTATCCCACGAATACATGAAACGCTGCAGGGCAAGTGTGTGGGAATACGTATAGAATTACCCGGAATAAATGATGGTGAATTTGATGTTGACTTACGTTGTCCGTTGGTAAACCAACGCAATGAAGTAGTTGGATATTTTGGGGCATTGACTAGAAATCCCACAGATGAAGATATATCAAAATATACCAATATTATGGCACTATACCAACCGGTATTCGCTGGGATATTATTCCAAAATTAAATAAGCAAGGGTTGTAAAAGGCTGTTTTAGACTTCTGCTCTACCCGCTGAGCTACTTCTGCGTATTAGTGCAGAAAGTGAGATTTGAACTCACGACCCGGAGTTTTACGATAATCCTAATACTTCGGCTTATTTAATTTTATTCCAATCCAATAAAGGTAAGTGTAAAACTTAATGCATCATTAGAATTCTCAAAGGAAATTATTTCAATATCATAAAGAGAATCTATGTCATCAAAATTAAAAGATGAATAAAATATGTCACTGTTTTGATAACACCACAACAACATATCGTATGCTATTTGCCTATGTGTGATTTTCAAAACAATTTTATGGCTTAATTGAAATCTTGTTTTTGTGCCCATTACTTTTTACTCCAGATGTGTTATTTCTAAAACATCGAGTAGAAAAAGAATTTAGGTATCTAAAATTAATCATTTTTATCTCTCGTTTAGCGTATTGGCGGAACGACTGGGAGTCGAACCCAGTACACCTTTCGGTGTTACAGATTAGCAATCTGCTGCATTACCATCCTGCCCCCGTTCCAATACAATGGTATTATTTTAAGTAGTTTAAGTAGTTTAAGTAGTTTAAGTAGTTTGGCGGATGGGGTGAGATTTGAACTCACGGAAGCTATTAACTTCGCCGGTTTTCAAGACCGGTGCAATAAGCCGGGCTCTGCCACCCATCCATTTTTTAGTATTTATATATTAGCACATACAGACTTAGTGTCAACTTAAATTCGTATTTCTTTGCCTTCTTTTTTCAGAAGTTTGATAATAAATTTTTCATGGTCCCATATATCGTTTTTTTGTCCATCGTATTCCAAAATATAACTTTTGATGCAACGGTGCATATTAATTCTATAGCGTAACTGTAACATCTGCATTACCTGCCCAGACGGCAGGCTTTGCTTATTTTTGTTTTCAAGGTCTGCGAGTTTTGCGGCCAAAAAATCATCATCCTGCGCTTTTAGCTCATCAAGATTTACAACCGTTTCAAGACCTTCGTTACCAAAACTTATCAAATATCTAGTCATTATACATTTCCCTATTTAATTGTTAATCACCACCAAAATCATCTATACAGATGGGTAACATGAATGAGTTACTTCTTTCTCTAGCGAATTCAATAAACCAGTTGATATTCGTAGCCAATGGATACATGTCTATATTATCCAACTTTACTATTTGAACTTG
>Ga0100380_10001780_pt1 | contig 23339 bp, 20 predicted proteins | sample CryGeymeta201504_FD_80417 | JGI IMG/M metagenome (GOLD analysis project Ga0100380, IMG submission 80417) | Groundwater microbial communities from Crystal Geyser aquifers in Utah, USA - Crystal Geyser metaG 2015-04 | ecosystem: Environmental > Aquatic > Deep subsurface > Groundwater | place... | reverse complement strand
TTTTCGGACGTCCTCCACCGCATGCCCGACCTTCAGAAGGCCAATAGTTGTATTCACGGTCCAGGTGATTTCCTCTATCAAGGTGGCTCCATGATAGGGAATGCCTGGACCCCATCTTGAATCAACAGCCATCTCTACCGAGTTTGCTATATCTGCTAGGCTATATGTCATAGCTAATTCCGTTGCATACCAGACCACGAAAAGGAGACATTGCTTGTGGCACTCATACCCCGCCCGTGAAGAGTAAAGTTGGAGGCCAACCCGCCGTTAAAAGAGTCGGCCCAATAAAGGCCAGACCCGTAATTGCTCAGCGGGGTTACGTGAGCAGACCATTTGTCGATATCGTGGTCAGCAGTGACGTTCACTGTTAGGTCAAAATCGCCGGATGCATCGGTGCCAACCATAACCTCCCCGTAATCATTATTAGTTACGATTACGGTCTCAACCCGAAAGTTCCCGAGGCCCGTTACCACCACGTCATTGGTCGCTATCCCTGTTGAGAGAGTGATGCCCTTATTATTGGAAGTCAGAAAAAAATCGGTAGTGAACGAATTATTCAGCCACCCCGTTCCCAGGATTTTCGAAGACGCTCCTCCCGCATACGACCAATAAATGGGTATAGTGGCACCCATAGTAATACCTTCGTTCTGGTGGTTCATTGAGAAAAACGGGATATAGGTTCCCGTGTCCTTGTCTATAGAACCAAACTGAAGAATTGCATCATACCCGACTGCACTTGTATTGTAGTTTTCCCAGGCAAAGCGGTGATAGCGGGAGCCTACACCATCTACGGCCTTGAACACGTACTGACGCAATGCTCCAGGAGCCCCATCGTTATAATAGTATGCATCTCCCCCCTTGAACACGGTCCCTTTGTCCGTGCCCATCTCCAGCATCAAACCCTCAGAGCCATCCAGGTATTCAGTGGCCGACACGCTTCCAGTTGCGAGTAGATTGCCCGTCACATCAACAATGCCATCTCCCGAATCGCTGAGATATCCATTGGCTGTCGTTGAAACATCTCCAGAGAAAGGACCGCCTGCAGTTGTCTGCTCTGTACCATCAGTAAACTTCAGTTTCGGAGTGCGGGTATAATCGCTGGGCTCGATGACTGAACCTGTGACAAAAGCTCCGGAAATCCCGCCTGTGATCGAAGTGTTCCCGGATACCGTCACGTCTCCGGTGACGACCAGGTCCGGGTCGCTGTTACCGCCGCCCGTGACAAAGATCGAAGGGCTTGTGACGCCGGCGTCGGTAGCGGATACGTTAGCCGTGGTGAAGAGGCCAGATACGGTCCCGTCTCCGGTAACCACCAGGTCGGGATCGTCGTTGCCTCCGCCCGTGACAAAGACCGAGGGGCTCGTGACGCCGGCATCTGTCGCGGATACGTTGGCCGTGGTGAAAAGCCCCGCAACCAGAGTTGCAACGGAATCCGTTTTGACGCCCTTGGCTCCGCCGTCTCCGGTGACAACGCCATTGTTCGCCAGGTTTGCCCCCGCCGTGACATCTCCCGCGCCTCCCCCTGGCGCGGTCACGAGCTTCAGCGTATTGCTGGCAGCGTCGTAGGTTACGACTCGCTGGTCTACGAGGTCTGCGCTGGGGATATCGACTTCTATTCCGGCGAGGAATAAGCCCAGGTTAACCCCCGCAACCAGCAAAGGAGCCGCGATCGCGACCTCGAGAAGAAGAAAGAGCTTTCTGGCTTTCATTATCGGACTTCCTCTTTTCGGGTTCCCGCCGTCAAGGTGACGTTCGCAGACCCGGTATCCAGGCCAACTTCGAATTTCAAAGCCCGGGCGCCGGGGGTGAAGTACACGGGGTAATCCTCCCCGCTCGCTGCGCCCCCCGCTCCCCGCTGGCCAATCGTTTTCATCGTGGCCAGGCCGACTATTCTCCACACTCCGTCCAGTTGCTGCATCGTTGTCACGTTCACGGTTTCGCTCAGCGAGAGACCGTCGTGCTCCACGCGCAGGACAACATCGTCCGTGTCCATGACGACGATGGGATCGGACATCACGTCCGATCCCGCTGTGATGGCGCCGGTGGCCAGGATCTCAGTCGCCTCGACCCTCTTTTTCCCGGCGAACACCGGGGCCAGAAGGCCGAGGTGTGCCAACGTGACGAGTGCAAGTACCTTTTTGTTCATGGCTATCGCTCCTGGCGGTTCCACACTGAAACTTGGCGAGTTGATTCCCACATGGCCCTGGCGCGCTTTTTGCCCGCCCCCGGGCTAAAGTACTCTTCGAGAGAGTGTTTGAGCAACCCGTCGAAGGCCCAGCGGGTCATCCAGAGGTTTTGCCCCGGAAGGTTTCGCGCCGTGAGCTTGGCGATTTTCTTGGCTGCTCCCTTCGCGTCTGCTTCCTGAAACACGGAACTAAATGCTGAGTGGACGTCATCGGCGAATCCTATCGCGGGACCGGCCATGCTCGTCGTGAAGCTGCGACCATACCCGCTCGTATCGACGAAAGCGGCATCTCCTATGGCCCCGAGAGCCCCCGCCGCTGCCGCTGATCGGAGCAGGTACTTCCACACTCCTTTTTCCCCCGTTGGAAGCGGCGGAGAATTTCCCTTGATCATTTCCTGGAGCGTCCAGAGTGCCATCCCGGACATGACAGCCTGCGCTAGGAAAGCCGCCGTTGCGACAAGTCCCTCTTTCCCGATAGCCCCGTTTGGGTCGTATCCTCGCAACCCCCCGAGAATGTGATTGCTCGTAAGAGACGCGACGAAGCCCTTGTACTTCATGAGCATCCTGGTGAAGGCGTTAGGCGGTCCGCCGGCAAGCACGGCTCCCGAAGCCCACGGACGAGTCCGAACGTCAGGCTCATTCGTCGCCATCCCCGCTACTACGTTGAACATACCTGCTATTCGACTCGCCATATCGCTTCGAACGCGGTGGGCTTCCTTGATCACCCGGTCGCCAATCCTGGACTGGAACTCCTTGAGCCGGGCTTCTTTGGCTTCGATTCGAGTCTCCGCCGTCGCGACCCATTTGCTGTGGCTGTCGAGGATAAACTGCACCCGGGCTAAAAAATCGGTGTCCGTTTTCCGGATGTGCGCTGTCGTGGCCTTTACCACGTCGTCGAGTTGCTGGGTTAGAGCTTTGACCCTCGCGGAAGTCCTTTCTCTGCTCGCGCCCAGTCGCTGTCCCTTCGTCGCCTGTGAGCGCCCTTGCTCCCGGAGCTCCCGGTAAGCCTTGCGTCGAGGCCCCTTAGTAAGAGGAACACGCGCGCCCTCGCTCTTTTTAACGTCGCCAATCCAGCTGACCGAAAGGTACAGCGATCCGTCGACCATGAGAGAGTTGTCCACCTGCTCCCGGGTATAGTCGCTTGGGGTACCGACCTCGAGCTCGACGTCTTTGCTCCTTCGAAGTGCCGCGAGTTGTTTGTCAAACTCCTCCGCGGGGACTCCGATCTTTTCCCTCAGTTTATGGATAGGGACGTATCCCCTGCCCTTCTCATCGAGTTCCTCGTACGCCTTGCGGAAGGGGGACACCGATTCAGCGGACGGCGCCACGTCAGCGTCATACAGAACCTCATCAATCACGTCATCAATCCCCAGACGAGCGTCTTCCTGGTCGAGGAACGCGTGTAGCCCCGTCAGGGCTTCCAAGTGCTCCTTCTGCGCCCTGATCAGCTCAAAGGACTTTTCGACGCGGTCGAGAACGCGGTCCTGCTTTCCTACGCTCGCGGTCTTGCGCTTCTCCAGCGTAGCCTCAGCGGATTTCAGTTTCTGGGAGACTTTGTCCTCGTTGTCATTTCGACGCCGAATGAACTTTTCCTTGTCAGCTTTCAACTGGGCCACGTACTTCTCGTTTTGAGCGAGAAGGGATCTTTGGAACTCGGAGACGACAGGGTGGCCCATCATTACGGCGTCAGGGATGTTCTCCGCGGTGCGGACCGTCAGGTACTCTTGCCCCGTGAAAAGGTCCTTCTGGAGCGCCTCTCCGCGTAAAAAGTCCCACTCCTCTGAGCTGATGTCGGCTTGACGTAGGAAATCCTGGTACCCCTGGTCGATCCCGGTAAGCTTGTCAAAGGGTATATCTTTCCGAGTCCCCAGTCCTCCCGCGATCATCGTGGTGATGGAAGCCTTGTCCTTGTCAGAAACGGTGGTCAGTCTTGTGAGCTTCAGGAAGCTCTGCATGGCCCGGGTGGCCCAGCCCGGATGGGCGAGAAGCTCAGGACCCGCGCCCGTTCTGCCGCTGGGGTCCGCAGAGTGGCCGACATAAACAGCCAAGTCGGCCAGTAGATGCTTGCGAGCCAGGGGGAAGACTTTTGAGCTCGTAGGACCGTAGTCCCGCCACATATCTACCGTGAACGCCTCGGCGAAATTGCGCAGGTGCTCCGCATTACCGCGCACAACCGCGTTCAGGCGTTTGGCACTGCGGCTCGAGTACCGAGCCAGTGTGTTTCCGAATGCAGGGCCATCAGAAAAAGTAGATACCCCCGCTCCGCCGAGCAGCGCGGCGTCCAACATCAGGCTAAACCCATCCCACCCCCTCCCCTGGCGGATAGCTCTCGCCGCGCTCGGTCCGACCACGGGCAGCCACTGGAAAACTCTGCCCAGCCATCTGTCGGCGTCATACTTTCGGAGTCCGTTTTCCCCCGTGAGCTGAGGCCAGATATACCTGTTAATCCAGTCTGCCTCGCTCGCTATCTTGAGAATTTCCGGGCCACCGCCCGGTTGCTTGCCCGCGTACCGCTGCAGCTCCTCCACCAGTGTTTGGAAATTTTGACGGGCGTTTGGCCCCATGACGCGAAGAATCTCGACGTCTCTCGCGTGAAAGGAGATGGCTTGCATCATGACTTCGGCCGCGGTCAGGTCCCCTCCCCAGCGGGAATGGTATTCGTAGTCCAGGTCCGCATTTTTGAAGTGGTACACTCGGGTGCGGCTTAGCTTGCTGGCGACGTTCGCTTCTCCCAGGACCAGATCCCTCTTGGCGCCGGGAGCGTCAGCAAGAGCCTTGCTGTAGACGTGCTCGCCAGAAGCGTGTGCGGCATGAGCGCGGCTCAGGGCGTCGCGGCGTTCTTTTGTGGGCATGAACGGGAACGACTTGTCAAAGTCCAGGGATTCCATCATCCAGTCCACCCAGGCTTTCTGATTCTCGACGGAGCTCGCGCCCATTCCCGCGGCGTGGTAGATGGCATCCTGATCGTGGTGCCGGCTAAAAACGAACGTGTCGTTCTCCCCGCGCCACGCGCCGTTTTCGTTGGCCTCCACAAGCATCTTTTGCTGAAACTCGCGAATAACCAAGGCCGTTTCGCGTACTTTCGGGCTGATTTTTGACAGATCTCCTTTCTCACTGATCAGGCGAAGTGCCCTGAAAATTTCCCGAGTATTCTCCCGGCTCCCTGCAATATCGAGTAACCCCGCGGCTTCCATCCGATTCTGAAACCGCGCAACCTCGAGCTTTTGGCGAGCCGCGACCCGGACGCCGAGTGCGTTCCTTGACCCGACTCTGTCAAAAAGCGAGCCGTACATGAGGGCCTTCAGCCCTTCTGAGGGGTTGTCTTTCCACACAGACGCGATCCTATCCGCAATCCGCATCCGCGCCTTCAGATTACGGTATCTGTTGGCCGCGGCTATCTTGGCTTCGATGCGAAGCTGCTCTATCGCTTTCTCAAGGTGCTGCCGGACGAGTGAATCGGAGGCCGACTCGGAAAAAGGGGTTCCGGGATCCTTGCGTTTTTCATCGAGGAAAGCTACGAGGCTTTTCAGCTTGCCCCGGGTCTTTTCCAGCACGGCGTCCGGCAGGGCCTTATCGCCCACGAGCCCGAGGGACTCGAGAGCCCGATCGAAGCAATCCTTGGCCATCAGAAGGACATCCTTTTGCCCGCGCAATCCGCTGCGCGCAGAAAAACTTCCCTCGCCTTATCGAGGTGTTCGAGCTCCCGCTTCAGCGAATCGGCGTACGCGGTGACCGTATCCCGGCTGTATATCTCGGAAAGCCCCGTTTCTGGGTCGGCCTCGAACTGTTGCACCAGCGCTTCGACGGCTTCCGCGGATTCCGCGATATCCAGCTCAACCGCCTCCTCAAGCTTGTCCGCCGGGAGGGGTTTTCCCGGGCGATCTAGTTCGTTAAAAGGGGCTTCCGGGTCGAGGTCGGAAGTCGCTGTTTTCGCCACATCCTGAGCCTGGAGCGCTCTCCTCGTTTCTTCGAGAGCCTTCTTCGAGAAGGTTGTTCGGATTCGGGTTGTTGGGTCCCGGAATACGTGGGTATAGAGAACGCGCTCCCCGCCTTCGAGCTCGAGAGCGTCGTCAGCGACGCTCAAGATCTTTCGCTCTCCATCGGCGGTGATTATCCAGGACTCCCCTCCGCCGAGGCGATCCCGGGTCAGGGCTCGGCGGAGCTTCCGGCCCTTTTTCTGGGTCTTCGCCATGTCAAAAGGGTTGATTATCCTCTCGACGTCTGGCATGGGCCCGCCAGATTTCAACGCATCGATGACCTCCGGCTTATCGGCAAAGGCCGCAATTCCCCGGACAAAAGCCTCGGTTTCTATCGGGGCCCCTGTGAGCGCTTGCGCTTCAACCCGGTTCCGAACCGCTCGGAGTTCTCCTGGGGATAGCACGTCCCCCAGCGTTCCGATCCCGAGCTGGAAAACCGTGCCCGCCACCGTGCCCAGGGCAATGTTCGCGAGGGGGTCCTCGACGTCGCTCTCTGATAACCCGTAATCCGATATGATCGCTTGATTGAGAATTTCATCCGTGGTCGCCCCGAGGAAAGAGTCGACTACAGCGAACTGCGATCGGACGGCAGCCCGGGAAAGCAGCCCGGGTGTAAGCGCGAGAGACGCTTCTGGGGCCCCCATCCCCAAGGCCCGGGTCCACGGGAGCGCGGACAAAAGAAGCTGCGCGGGGTCAGCCATCGTGCCGGCCAGGCCCCCCGCAATCGATCCCCAGAAGCTTCGCTGATCCTCGGGGATCCGAGCCCGGCGAAACTCTCGCTCGTTTCGATCCAGGTCCCTCTGCGCCAAGAGCTCAAAGGTGCTTAGTTCGATTCCGTCCTCGGGGACATGGAAATCCACCCCGAGGGGCTTCATGCGCTCCAGGGCCTGGTCCCTGGATAATTTTCTATCGTCGCTTGCCGGGAACAGCGCTCTCGGGAGGGCGTCCATTGTTCCCAGCAAGGCCAGCCCTTTCTGGTATATCCCCGTTGTCCGCGCTTCTTCGAAATAGTCGCGGGCGGTGCCGAGAAACCCACCCGAGGCAGCTCTTCCTCCGATGTCCGGTTTGTTTCTCGGTGTACCCGGGATCATAGGCTCAGTGGCCCCGCAGTCCCTCTAACAGGAAAGCGCGTTCTCTTTTCTTCCGCCGGGCTTCGGCCGAGCGTTCCACGTCGCTGAAGGGCACTACAACGGGAGACCCGTCGCGATACTTGACGGCCTGCCTCTTTGAGTCGAAAAGTTGAGCGCTTTTTTCGTCTTTCGACGTCATCCACATATGGTTTTCTGCAAAGGTATCGAGGTACAACTCCAGCCCCTGCCGGTAGCTAAATATGCTGACATCGTCGGGAACGAACTCCGGGGCAAGCTGAATGCCGGACAGATCCAGCCTGTCGAGTTCTCCTTCCAGCCCAGCTAGCACCGTCCCCGCGTCAAACTCTCTCGGTATGCGCAGTAACCTCGTGGGGGACCATGGATCCGCCGGGTCATACCCGAAGGAAAACTGCGTCCCGATTACCGCGTCGTAGATTTCCTTGGCGGCTTTTACCGGGGATTCCTGTGTCCGGGCAGACTGCCCAAGGGCGGCTTTTGGCAACCCGTCAAAGACGGCTCGGAGAACAACCGCTACCGCCTCCGATCCTTGCTCGTTGAACGTGATCCTGAGCGGGAGCGACATCCCTCGTATAGCGCTGTTTAGCGCCTCTTTCCCCGCTTCAGCCTGGTACTCGTCCGGGATTGCCGCTCTTAAAGCGCCGGTATCGGCCTTCGTGTCGCGCTCAATTTGCTCGGCGAGGGCCAGTATCTTCGGGTCTTTCAAATCCCCAAAGGAGTAGAACTCCCGGACGGGGCTCAGAATAGGAGGTACCTGGGTTCTCAGCTGACGAGCAACGAGGGGCCAGTGTTCCCCCGCGGCTGCTTGATGCGTTAGCGTGATAGCCGCGGCATTCAGGTCCTGCCCCTCCGCCGGCGCCGCGTAGCTGTTTTTTACAGCGTCCAGATAGGCCTTCGGAAGGGGGTTATCGAGGGCGAAGCTCGCGCGAAGCCCGCGCTTTTCCGCAGCTTCTTTCAGCGAGTCCAAGTACACGCTGAAGGCAGCCGCCGCCGAGGGCAGATCTGGCGGAGCACCCTCTCGCCCTCCTTTGAACGAGATCCAGCTCGCCAGATTTCTCGATACGGCTTCATCTCTTCCGAGGTACCCGGGAGGATCCGCCAGGTACTGCTTTTCGATGTTGATCATGGCCGTGCCCAAGGCACTGACCTCTCTGTTGTATTCGGCCACCTTCCCGGCAAGCTGAAATAGCTCCTGCTGGTCCGGCTTCTGCAGCTCGAGCAGCTCTTCCTGCAGGTCCCCCTTCAGCCCAGTAGCCTCTGCAGACCTTACAACCTCGTCAACTTCGCTTTTTATCCCCTCCACGATCGAGTCCATTCGCCGGGACAGTACCTCGACCTTGAAAGTGTCGAACTCCCGGGACTCTTCGGGGGGAGCATCTCTTCCTTCGAGCGTGGCTCCTCGGATGCTGGACAGGAACGCGTCCCTCCCGAGCAGCGCGTCCTTATCCCGCACGTCAACGTTGTCTACCTGGGGGGACGTATCCTCGTACACCCCGAGATACTCCTCTCGCCCGTCTGCGTTTGTGACATAAATGTGCTGGCCATGCTCGAGGCCATACTTCTTGGCTAGCGCAGGGGATAGAGCTAGCGCCCGCGTGGTCAGCGAATTGTTCCGGTCGCCTCTCCCCTCCGCCGAGTTCGTGTCGTATCCCGGGTCTCCGGGCTTCTCGTACCCGTACTGCGTGAAGTTGATCGCGGTTCCGTCTTCGATCCTTTTCCCCGGGGGGAAAAACCCTTCGTCCCTGAGCGCCTTGAAAATGTCTGGCGAAGTTTTGTACTGAAGGGGGAGGTCAACCTTTTCCGGGGCCGTCATAGCCTGGTACATGTTGACCACGTCAGCAGGGCTCGCCTGATTCCAGTATTGCGCATACCCGTTTTTGGTGGCCAGATCTCCCAGAGCAGCCAGCTCCGGGCTTCCGTGGAATCGGCTGCTCGGAAACGCCTGCTTTAGCTTATCGAGGAATTTGCCCAAAGTCTCGGCGTCTATTTTGCGCTCGCTAACAGCTCGCTTGAAATCGGCGATGCTGCCCTTGAATAACCCTTTCAGGGGGCCCATTACCCCCGCCTCCACGCTCTCGACGGTTGCCTGGTTCACCTTGATCTGGCCCCGCAAAGCGAGTACTTCGTCTAGCTTGTTCACAACGTTCATGATGTCCCGCGGTTCGCGTACAAGCTCAGAAATACTCTTGTTACCCAGATTGTCGAGCGCGGCGTACACATCTTTCACTTTGCGCATATCTCGCACTTTGTTGGCGAGGCTGTTCCGGCTTTCCGCCGAAAGGGACGACATCTTCCCGATTTCGCCGAGGACTTGGTCCAGGCTAATGACGGCATCCCCCTCTTTTGCCTCGTTCCCCAGGCTCCAGTTTTGCAACACTCCCTCGATGCGGCTCTTCGTCCGCCCGTCAGCCTGGCGAACCAGGCTGACGACCATCTGATCCGCTTTTCGCAGAAACGCGCTGAACCTATCGGGGGTCGTATTCCGGGCCCAGTCATCGCTGCTCCGGATGCGGTCAAACAGGGACCTCAGCTGGTCCGGATCGCCGGACGCGACAGCCTTGCTGTACAAGGCCTCCAGGGCCGTGTCGTGAAGGCCCCGGTTAACCGTGTCCCGGAACCCTATCTTGAGCTGAGGGCTCAGCCCCGGGATGCTGGCGATGAATTTATTGGCGTGTTTCAGCTGCACGGGTAAATTCATAGGATCGAGGGCTACGGCATTAGTACTCGCCTGGATCGTGTTCTCGACGGATTGCTTCATGTACGCGCCGTACACGGCTGCCTCGGCTTTGATCGCTTCATCTACGAGCCCCCCGTGGATCTTCAGCATGCCGAGTTGGAGGGCCTGCTGCGATTGCGGGCTATAATCCTTAAAATTTTGCGAGGCTTCCTGCTGCCTCGCTGCGGAACTAGTTTTGATGAAATCAGTGAACCCTTGCCAGGTCGTGGGAGTGTTCTCGTCCTCGTTCCATTCGGAGGTCTTGGCCCGGTACCAGGATGGCGTGTCCACCGATTCTTGGACGAGCGCTTTCTGGACTTCGAAGGATTCTTGCTGCGCCTGGCGGGTCTGGAGTTCTTTTCCAATGCTCCCGAGTAGGTCACCAAAAGCCGCGCCTACTCGAGCAGAAGAACTGACGTCAGGAACGTCATCAGCCTGGGCCCTTCTTCCCTTAGAAAATTCCCCGGGCTGAATTGCCGCAATCTTTCGCTCGTATTCGCGAATCTTCGGCATTAGCCCGTCCTTGTCAACCCGAACCCTCCGTTACCCACGAAGCTCGTTACGCCCCGAAGTATGCCCAGGGTCCGAGCGCTCGACGCAGTAGCCCGGCCTGACGCGAGAGCTGACTGGCCCTTGTGCCGGTCCAGCGCCGCCGTGTTCAAGTACCCTTGCGCCTGGACGTCCCCTCGGTGCCTGATTGTCAACGCGTCGAGTTCCGCCATCGTCGCGGACTCCTGGAGAACATCAAGTGGGGACCCTTCGATTTCCACGCCTGCGGCGCCATACTGCGCTCGAATGGCCCCCAGTTCCTTGGCGGACTGTCGTCGGAACCTTGATTCCTCCGCCGCGGCTGCCTGCCTCGCATAGGCGGCCTGATTCTCCGCTTGCTGAGCGTTGTACCGCGCAATCTGGTTCTGGTACTCGGCTTGCTGCCGCGCCGCTGACGATTGCGCCGAAGCACTCATCAGGGATCCCACAAGCCCGAGAACTGCCGCAGCCATACTCTGTTTACCCCTTGATTTTCGCGTACAGGTCACACGTGATTTCGCCCCTATGGAACCTGCGCATTCCATCTGGCGTTTCGAGCTCGAACCCGAGCATTCGAACGAGTCGATGGCCCGGGTCAAAGTCCCGGCGTACAACGGCCTGCACCCGGGGCAGGTAGCACGCGCTCAGGAATCTCTTCATGCTTTTCACGATTGAAAGCATGAATGGCTGCGCATCATGCGCAATCACGGCCCAAGCTTCCCCCACCATCGGGGGGTCCCCCAAAAAAGGCACAATTCCTGCGCTGATCACGACACCTCCGGCGTCATTGATGCCCGTGAACCCGAATGGACTTGCCGCAAACACGTCCAGCATTTCTGGCGTCCGATCGGGTCGCAAGTAGGACATGGCCTCCTGCTCCTCTATTCGCAGAAAATGCTCTGCCTCGAAGGGTATCATATGCAGCATCAGCCCCTCCCGTAAGTCGAGACCTGGGGGTTAATTGCCAGAATCGAGCAGGGCACGGGATCCGAAACCCGGATCGCGACCTGCAGGTTGTTGCTGTAATCGGAGTTGAACGTGTCTTCTTCTATCCCGGATATCAGTGCCGCTCCGAGGCTCCAGTTCAGCAAGTCGCTGAACGAGGGGCCCACTTTCACGGTTCCAACGGCACGGAAAAACGAGATAGCCAAGTGCTCGATTCGCTGCTTCTTGGCCAGCGCGGTGCCGTCCTGACTCCCTGCCTCGATCTTGAGCGTGAGCAGGTCAGACGTGTAACCGAGCCCCACCTGAACAACCGAGGCCGCAGTCTCAAGCGCGATCCGGCCGTTCACGACTGTTCGACTCGCTTGAACCAAGCCGTCGCCCAGGACCCGGACCGATTCCCCTTCCAGGTGATAGAGCCCGCTGATCGTCGCCGTCGAGGCCCCGTCGTAAGTGAGCCCCGCGTCCACAAAAAAACAGTCCTCAAGAGCTGGCTCTAGCTCATCGAGCGGCGTCAGGTATTCCAGGTGCTTCACGGTCGCCCCGTTCACGAGACGCGTCACCACCAGCCACACCTCCCGCGCCGTGCCGTCCGGAGTCGGGATCTGAGCGATAGATTCGATCTGGGGGATAGTTCCCCCCGCGTCCGACTTCCCCCCGAGCTGATGCCTTGCCCACGCCGCCTGGACGCTTTCCGGGTCCCGCTCAAAAGTAAGACCGCAAAGCTCCCCAGCCGCGTTGATCGTATAGACCTGGCTAAAGGGGTACGTGACGTGTACCAGGTCCGACAAACCGCTCACACCAATGTGCCGAGCGAGTCGAGTTAAATCGGTCATCCGGAGAGAATCGATATCGTAGGCGTACGTGAGGTTGAGAACCCTGCGCCCCGTTCGATCGATGTAAATCATGTCATTTCCGACACGAATCGGGCGTACTCCGTTCGACCCTCCGCTGGCTTGTTCCCGGGCATTCACGTTTGTGGGAGTTATCGCTTCGTTCAAGTTCGACGCCTGCAGCGTCCACTCGCTGTCCGTCGTCGAGATCAGTAGTCCCCGATCCGTGCTGGCAATATTAACAATCTGGTTCACGGTTCCGCTATTGCCCCCGCCAAGCGTGAAGCTTACCGCGTTCGCATCGGTGATCGCGTGCGACCGGAACTCGGGCCCATAGGTCGGAGCGAACGAAGTGAAGTCCCCGATCTCGGACCCGTCGATCCTTTGCGGGTTGTTCGGCAGGCTCCCCCAGTAGAGCCGGTTACCGCTGAACACGACAGTCGAGGGCCACCCCTCCGTGTCTCCCCAGGCACCTATTCTCCAGAGCCGGTAATCAAACGCTCCCGCGGGATTCTGATTCCACCCTTTTTTCACTAGTATCGTAACCACAGTCGCGCTGGTGTACGCCGTGATCACGCAGTACCCCCACGCGAACCCATCCTCCCAGACGCCCTTGGCTTGGTTGTGCCCCGAATTCCCTATCCGGATAAGGCGGCCAACATCCGTGGCAACGAATCCCGTGCCCCCGTTGATCTTCGCTTGAGCCTGCGCATTGATCGTCAGGGTCAAGGACGTCTCAGAAACTGCCGCCGAGGCTGAAAAAGTCAGGATTGCCACGCCGGCCAGCAGGTAATGGCCCCCGTCGTTTGTCCCAAGGTAGGGGCCATCCGTGTACGCGTAGTTAGCGAAGGTCCAGCTGGTGTGACCCGTCCGTGACAGTGTCTTGGGCTGGTAACCCCCGTTCGCAAGATAAAGCACGTCCGCGCTTTGAGCATACTTCAGAGCTGCGAGGTCGCTTCCAGCGTAGGGGCTCACAACCTCGTAGGGGACGGACACCGTTCCCCCCGCGGAGTAGGCCGCGTACCCTGTTCCATCAACGTTCGCGCTGTCAATGTTCGTCAGCTCGAAGGTCGTTGCGGCCTTGTTCGCCACGATGAACTCGCGGTTGTTCAGCTCGGTCATCCCCGCAACCCCGGTGATGATCACTCGGTCACCGTTCGACCGATCGTGAGCGGCTGACGTGGTCACGACCACGGGGCTCGCTTGGGTCGCCCCTGTGATTGTGTACGTCGTTGAGTTAACCACGATCGCGTGGTCCTTGTGGACCCGCATGTAGGGGTCCGTCCCCCCGGAGTTGTCGCCGAACTCTAGAATGTAAGCCTGTTCCGTGTTAAATTCGAACGGGAGCAGGCGAACGGTGCCATCGGCGTACTTCGTCGGGGTAACGTGCTTTGTCCCTGGCCGCCGCTCGAGCCGGCCTTCCGGGCGGACCACCCAGTTCAAAATCGTATCGGCCGCGTCGCGGTACCGCTCCGCGTCTACGCGCCCTTTGATCGAGTCGCCAAACTCCCCCCCGGTGAATGCAGACTGGAGCCAGGAAACTCTCACCGTCTCACCGATATCCAGTAATCTTCCATGGGTTCCTGGGGAGCTTTCTCCCCGGCGTTTTGCTTTTTAGCCCGGGGAAAAATCTGCGCGTACTCTTCCCAGAGCTCACGGCGCTTGGAGTTCGATTGCGTGATAACCTCGCTCAATTCCGCAGCGAGTCGGGTCGTGAAGGCCTCTTTGAACAGCTCGTCGATGATGAGGAGCTCCGCGACTCCCCCCGACGAGTAGGCGCTGTACCCGGACGTGTCTACCTTTACCCCGTCGACTGTATAGAGGCTGAACTTGTCCGTTCGCTGAGCCGTGCCCGCAGAAGAATATTCCCCGTAGTCGGTCGAATCGATGTTTTCTTCGCCAAAACTCTGCAGCTCAAACGTGCCCACGGTCTTGTTCGCGACCACGAATTTCCTGTTGTTGAGCTCGGTCATGCCAAGGATCCCCGCCAAAAGAACGTGCTCCCCGTCGAGGTACCCGTGGGACGCCGCGGTAACCACGGCAGGATCGGCTTTCGTGATAGCCGTAATAGCGACGGTGGGGACGACGGCCATGAAATCCAGGTCGTTCACTTCGGTCATTCCAGCGACAGACGTTATCCGGACTCTGTCCCCATGTTTGAACCCGTGCCCCGCCGCCGTGACGACTCCGGGATCCGCTGCCGACACCCCCGTGATTGTGACCTGCTCGACCTTTTTTATGTACCGGAGTTCAAAGGGACTCGCGTCATCCGTGTGAATCTTCTGCCCGTGGATCTCCCAATCCCGGTCAAGCGTGTCGTCTTCCACGAGGGGATCCAGGAGCCGGAGAAAGTCCGATGGAAGCGTGTATTGGTACGCTCGTCCAAACGCGGGGTCAATGGCATCCTTATCGATCAGGGCCAAGGCTTTCGCGAAGCCCCACGGATGATCCCGCAGTTCGGCGCGTAGAATTCGCGTGTATGAATTGTTACACGCGGTCGCGTTAGCCGAACCGTCAGTCAGGGACGTGATCGTTTTCGCCCCCAGCTTCACGAGCGCCGCGTTGCACATATCGATCAACTGCGAAGCCAATGTTTACTCTCCGATATGAACTGCGTAGGCGTAGGCCGCAGTAATGGTCCCCCCGATTCCGATGCGAATGTCTCCGGGAGGAAGCTCAAAAACGACGGCCCCGTTCTCCGACATCTGAGTGGCGCTAACGGGGACCCACGTGCCATTCGGAGACTGTAGCTCAAGATACGCCTCGGCAGAGGTGCCCCATGTAGTCGCCTCAACGATGAATAGCCCCTTACCTCCCATCCACGACATCGCAGACCCGTTAGCGGTGATGCTATCCCCGAGGTCAAGCCTCCCCTTTGCAAAACTCATGAAATGCCCCCTCCTCACTTGAGTCTTTTACTGCGAAAACGCCGCCTCGGATTTGATGATCGCAAGCTTGATTTGCTCCAAGCAATCGAGCACCTCCTGCTTTGATACGGCACGGGTTGCCGATCCCGCGTCATTCACCGCTGTCGTGGCCAGCTCAATCGTGAGCTCGACATCGTCAGAATTCACCGCGGCCCCGACTTCCTCTGTTACATCCTCCAGGGTTTCCCCCACAGACAGCTTAAACCTTCTTGTCGCCATTAAAATACCCCTTCGGAGCAACCGGAGACCCCGAAGTCCCCGGCTGCCCGGCTTTGCCCGCTTACATGCTCAGCGTGTACCGAGTGCGCAGTGTGATCGTCGCCGCTCCATCTGACGCCGCGGTAAGCGTCAGACAAACATCGTAGAGAAGGCCTGGGTCAGCCGCTAGCCCCAACGCGTCCCAGAGTTCTTTCTCCACGTCCGCGATCTCAAACACTCCCGATTCGTGCGTGACACGGCTATTGGAAACAGCCCCGCCGGCCAGGTTCACGGCTGACGCGAAGAAATCCGCGTCAACAACCGTCCCCTCCTGGTCGTACAGCCCGATGTCCGCCGCGGTGGTCGTACCGATATTATCGCTGTCGAGGATCACTTCAACGATTCGCGCGTTCGACGGGATTCCGTGACACAGAATGTACACGGACCCGATCGAGTTACCGTTGACGGATTCCAGCGTCCCGATAGCCTCGCAAATGGGCCCCCTGGTAAGTTTCGGATCGATGGGCTCCTGCGGCGTTGCATCTCGCGCCGTGGCTGCCCCCGCTTTCAAAGTTACGACTGCCATACTGGCTCCTTACTTGGTTACAGATCAGTGGATTACAGCCCAGACTCAGTGCAAAGCAACTCGACCACGCGCTCTTCCCACTTGCGAACCGCCCCGAACCCAGCCTTGATGTAAGCTTGGAAAGGGTACCCGCGCTTATCGACGCGCTCGGACACCCGGATGATCTTGTCCTGCCAGTATTTCAGCTCGACGGCTTTCTGGCTCATGCAGATGACCCGGCGATAACCGCTGGAGTCCACGCCAAGCAATTCCGTGTGGATGAAGTTCCAGATGCCCCAGCGGGCCATAACTCCCCCACGAGCAAGGATCGGATCAGGATTGTAATCCGCGTTAATGAACTGAGGCTCCCGCTTCAAGTTCATGATCTGCTTCGACGAGACCAAGCAGTAGCATTTCTCTACCGTCGGATCGACGTGTGCGGCCAGCACTCGCTGCTCTGCTTTGAGCAACTTCGCAACAGTAAGCCCCGTGTTTCCCCCCGCGCCGTAATTCACAGCGATCGTATTGTTCGCCGCGTCAAAGGCTTTCGTGGTTGTGCCAGACTTCCCAGTAGCCGCCGTTCCTAGCGCCGCGTCTCGGATAGTCGTGGTAACCTGGCGGTTGTGCGCCTCGACGACATCCTGCACATAATCCGAAGTGGGGTCTCCGAGTAGTTTCAGCTTATCCTGGTCCCTGATCGGGATCGCCGCGTCGAAAAAAGAGGGCGCCACCCATCGGGCTTCAGTCGTCGGGTTCTGCCAAATGATGTCAGCGCCCGGGTCCGTCACTTCCTGCATGACGACGGTTCCGATCTTGTCGACGATTTGCATCGACTCGCCCCTACCGTCGTAGGACACGGTACAAGCGACCTGCCCCCTTGGCATCATCTCCTGCAGCACCAGCTCGAAGTTATCGGCGTACTGCTTCGCATAAATGTCGAACAAATTATTAGCCATCGCAGCCCTCCAAAGCGCCCACGATTAATACCTGTGTTAGTCGCGGTGAACGTGTCTGCTTTTTTTGCAGGGCTCGCCTTCCCCTCTCGTTCTCTCGGGGCAAAGAGGCGGTCTTTCCCGCAGTCAGCTGGGCCCTTGCGAGCGTATCAGCTTGCCCCTGTTAAGTAATCCGGTAGATCGCCCTTGTCAGAGGGGACCTTCGGCTTTCCGAGAGCGCCTCGAGGTCTCCCCACTTTCCTGGGGGTCTCCGCCTGGGTCTCCGCGGGGGGCGCGTCAGACGTCGGGTTCAAGTAAAACTCCAGCTGTTTCGCTTGCTCAACGGCCATGTCCGCGATGCCATGCTTGCCGTAGGTTATGCGAATCAGCTCGAGCCTTTCCTGCCGTGTAACGGTCACTCCTTACCCCCGTAGATTATCTTGTATAGTTCTTCACGCTGCTGAAGAATGTCCGCTTTTAGCTGGTGCTGAAAGGGTTTTCTCCCGGATAACTCTTCCCGGTATTTTTCATTGATCCCGGCGAGCTTTTGCCGCGCAGTGTCCGCGTTGATCCACGCAGGCTGTGGACCATCCCCTTGCCCGGAAACAAAGGGCGCCTCGCCAAGTTTGGTCCCAATTCGGTGCATAAACTTCATCGTCCAATCGTGCCCCATGGAGCTATCCAGGGCATCCAGCTGCTCGGAAGTGACCAGGCCCCCGAGTACATCCGTGAACGCGCGCTTGGCGACCATTACGTTCCTGTCGTAGTCCGGGCCCCAGTCTTTCCGAAGCGCCTCGGACTGCTTCTGACGGGTCGCTTCAGAGGCTTCCGCGAACCCCTTGGCCATTTCCGACGCCCGGACTCCAGCAGCCTCGAATAGATCCTTTGCTTGCTTGGCGTTCAGCCCTGCCTTATGCGCCACGTCCTTGTACCATTCCGCCGTAGCCACGTCTTCTGGAGGAGCTTCCGCGGGCAAGGGAAGCTCGTACTCCTGCGGAGTTTTGGGCCGCCCGAGGCTATCGTACGCTCTGCTCCAGCCCTCGGTATCGTCTTCTCCTTTCGGAAGTCGGAGGATGTTCGACGGATCCGTGCCCAGAAACTTCGCGGCCCCTTGATACGCCTTCACCGGATCCAGGGGCGTCTTCCATCCCTTCGCAGCCGCGGTGATCTTCAGATCCTCGGGCAACTCATCCAGCCACGAGGGCGCCGTCGGTGCTTTCTCCGTCGCAGAGGTAGCGCTGGGCTTGGGAGTTTCGGAGACTTGTACTTCGGAAACAACAGAATCACTCATGGTGCTTTGGTCCAGTCCGACTTTTTCATCACATCAAGTGCAAGCGAACGCCGGCCCTCGCTGAACACATAATCCTGAATACTTGTGCGGGAGAGAGTATACGTCGAAGAAAACACTCTTGCCTCTCTGATGATCGCGTTCATAACAACAACAGCGTCTGGGTTATCCGGGTCGAACACTCGTCGAAAAGCTCGATCCTCATCTGTCAATTCGCTCATCCAGCACTACCCCCCTTTTGACTCGCGGCCAAAGCTTTGATAACCGCGGCCCCAGCGGGCGCCGCCTGAATAGCTTGCTGAACCGCGGACTCCTGCTGCCTCCCGTCGCGAACGGCCTGTACTTCTTCCGGAGATCGGAGCATGGATTCCGGGATCCCATTGATCCTCGCAAGTCGAGGAATGGCTTCATCCAGGTTGAAATGGTCGAGTCCACTCGGATCACCCGTCAGGGCCGACATCTCAGCGGTCTGCTGCCACGACCGGAGAAACCCCGCCGCCTCCGAGGCATCCTGAGCCCGGTTCAGCGGCGACTGAAACCGGATCTTGTACCGCCCTCGAACCTGGCCAAATACTTCCGGGCGATCTGGAAGGATCCCGGGAAACTGCGAAAGCACGTCAAGCTCCCTGGAAAGAAGCGGGCCGAGGTACTCCGTTTGTTGCCCCGCTAAAATCGGGTACAAGAAGGCGACTTTCTCCGCTTTCCTCTCCAGAACCTCCGTCGCCGTCATTCCGGGCCTATCGAGGAGTATTTCAAAAAGGTCCAAGTTATAGGCCGACCGAATGCTGTTCCTATCATCCTCCATCATTTCTCGAGAGGCCTGGACGTCGCCGAATTTCAGGGGCTGGACAAGAAGTTTCCCCTCCTTGTTCACCCCCCGCCAGATAATCGTCCCAGGCTTGAATGACGGCGCATCAAAGGCATCGTCATCTGGAGCGGCCACAGGCGGGTCCAGAGCCCGGTGGATCTGCTTGATGTGCGCCTTCTTGACCTCGTTCAGCGTTTTTACGTCAGGGAGTGTTTGCTCCCCCGGCCCTCCTCGCCCAAAAACCTCACCGGCTCCTCGCGCGTACCTCGAAACGATATAGGGCATGGAAACATGCCCCCCCTCCCACATGGTCTCTTTGCAATCATGAGAAATATACGCCGCCTCGAAGAGCATCCCCCGATAATCCGCCCGTCTCGAGACTCGGTCGGTGTTAGGGCCTACGTAATGCAGCACCGACCATTCCTTATCCGGCTTCTTCTCCAGGGATTCTTTAATTTTCTCCGGAAGGCGCCACCCTGAGAACTCTGCTCGCTGAGCCAGCTGCCGCGTCGTCTGGGAGAACTTCCTCCACACGCGGTCCACGTCCCCCTCGCTGTTCTCGTCCAGAGTAACCTCGGCCAGATGAATTGCCCGGTACCTCAGCCCCGGCGATGTCATGCTCGCGGTGACGTGCATTACCCCCGTGCTATAGGCCAGCAGATTCTTCCACACGATTTGCTGCTGACTGATGAAATTTGTTCCGGGGGCGAGCCTGCTATTTCGAAGTCGCCGATTCACTTCTTCAAAGTAAAGCAGCGCGTCCCGGTCCTGCGAGAGCTCCGGATTATCCGTTTCCAGGAAATGCCACACTTCATTGAGGGGGACGAGCAGGGAATCTAGCACCGCCACCCCGCGATTAAGGGATTTGATCCCGGTGGAATCAAAAACCTCCTGCATTCGCTTCTCGCCCCGAGCCACTTGCCCGCTTCCAAAAGAGCCGAAATAAGGCGCATTGACGGGGTCTATTCTCAGGGCAATTTCGTACCAATGCTGCATCCAGTTTCCCTTGGAGGCCTGAAGTGCCTCAAACTCCCGGATGATATCCGCGGCCCGAGAGCGCACGTGGTAGCTCATGCTACACCCCGAGCGTTCGAGACGTTGTAGGCGCGGGTTGCCCCCGGAGTCCGTCTCCCCCTGTCAGGATATTCGCCGACCTTCCCCTGGCCCTTCTCTCCGCCAGCCTAGCCCGCGCCAGATCCTGGGCCACGGCTGGGTCCGTCGCGGGATTCGGCGGAGGGGGAGGCGGTAGTGGCGGGGGCAGCGGCGGAGGCGCCGCGGGGCGAGAAAACAACCCAGACATGTTGCTGACCTCCAAAAGCGGATGCAAGAAAAGCTAAGCATACAATTGCGCGTCGAAAATCGCAACGGGGCCCCTTCTTGCTTTCACGGAATAAGCTGATAATCGAGATCGCGAATGGTGTCCTCTCTCCGCACCCTTCTCCCCTTTGAGTCCAGTCTGGCGACGAACTTGTAAAACGTCATGGCCAGTGCATCCGCCTTATCCGGCGAGGGAACTCCCCGGGCTTTAAGCTGTTTCTTCGACTCCAGTTTCTCGACCGTGTCCGCCCGCCCCGTCTTGAGCTTTCGCGGAGTCGCGAGCTGAGTCAGGAGTCCATCCTCATCAGGTAGCTCTGCCCCGGGCAACCAGCCTCGTACCCCGGCCCACATTTCTGTTCGTCGATCGGCGAACCTTTCCGGAAGGTCTGCCCGCTCCCCAAATAGCACCTCGACGATCTTGTACTTCATGTCTCTCAAAATATCAATCACCCCAGTTCCATTTCCCGAGTCGATGAACGTCGCGTCTGGCTGCTCCTCGTCGATAAGCGACGCTACCCAGTTTGCCAGGGGCACGTTATCCGTGAAAATTCGCGTCTGGAATCGCGCGTGCCTCCCCTCCCGGATACACGCCGCCGTATTTCCTCCTCGAGGAGCAGGATCCACCGCCAAAATCTTTGGCGCGAACTTATCGAACGGAATTCTCCGGCACTGTGCGGCCTTGACCACCTCCGGTGGGATAAAAGCCTCTTCACAGGCCATCGGGGGCAACCCCGTTATCCGGACTCGAACCCGATCATGGTTCTCCCCGAGCTTTGCCACCATTTCGTGCATGGGCTCGTGATCCAGCCCTTCCACGTCCCGGGCATCAATGTGCCGCGTGCTCCACCTTTCGTTTTCCGACCCATAAAAAACGTCGTAGAACTCCCCCTCGTTCCGCGTGAAATTCGAAAACATGAAAAAAAATCGCGAGTCCGTTCGCTCCGTGAAAGAACCCGGATCAATTGACCGGTGGATGATCTTGGGCACCCCCGAAGCTTCATCCAGAATCCAGGCCACACCGATGTGGTTGTGCGTCCCTTGAAATGCCTCAGGATTATTAATGCTCCAGAGGTGGCCCCTCACGAAATACCCTCGAGAATCTATTCCGAGCTGGTCCTTGAGTAGCTTCTCGAACCACGCGGCAGGGGTCACCGTCAGCCCTTCCATCTTGAACCAGTGGCTGTTGAGCGCGAGTGAGGTCCATTTTGAAATTTCAGCGAAGGTCTTATACCGGAGCTGGTCCTCGCTGTTCGCCGCTATGTTCACGCACCCGCCCAAGCGAGTAGACAGGAACCAATGAGCAATCCACGCTACCAGGGCCGATTTGCCGACCCCGTGCCCCGATGCCGTTGCATCCCTCAGGACTCGGGGAACTAATTTCAGCCGTTTCCGGGACTCATTCTCTAGTACGTGGCTCCGAAGGCCATTCAAAAAGTCCCGCTGCCATTTGCGCGGTCCGTCGCTCTGCTGCAAAGGCGTGTTCGCCATTCCCCACGGGTATGCATTGATCACGAAGGCTTCAGGATCCAGCCGAAACGATAATATTTTTTCAATTAATTCTTGCTCTGGATTCACAGAAATACTCCCTAAAATTTTTTCAAATTCTAGAGGAAATGCGGGGGTAGCCCTTGCTGGCCCGCGAAGGGCCCGCCGATGCCCCCCTCCCCCCACCCCCCCCATGCAGCGTCGTCCCCAGGAGCGAGGCTACTCGTCGCTCCCTCGCTCCGGTGACTCCGGTGACTCCGGTGACTCCGGTGACTCCGGTGACTCCGGTGACTCCGGTGACTCCGGCGCTATCGACGCCACGCCCACGGACCGCGACTCGAGCAGCAGCTGCTCCCTCTCCGCGGCGCGCCGCAGGCCGTCGACGAGGCTCACCTGGACCTCATGGTGCACGTCGAGTCGCGGTCCCCACTCGTCTCGGCCTCGGCGCTCGAGGTACCACTGCACCGATCGAGCCCAGTGACCCGAGGACTTGGCCTCATACTGCTCTGGATCCAGCAGCCGATCGGCTAGCGCTTGGTGACCTTGAGATCTCGCGCGCGAGATCTCCGCGGCCCAGACGGGGTCGCGAGCGCATCGCGCATAGTACGTACCGGGGGGCACGCCGAGATCCCGCAGAATATGCGCGATGGGCCTCCCGGCCAGGAGGTCATCGATGATGACCCGCGCCTCCCGGACAGTGTGCCCCGAGTAGTGTCTGCCTGGAGCCATACCCCTATTATACCCCTGCCCCAAAAAATATTTCCCCCCCCCTTGACAGAGACACATTAACGCATTAATATCTGTTAACGTAATGCTCACGGCAGACCCCGGCCGGGGTCCCTGCCCAACAACAACAAAGGGAAATCAAATGACTCAATACGCCGACATGTGGGCCCTGTATGTAGGTAGCCAGACCGTCGAGGAGTTTCTCGGCGGTTTAAGCGGCCAAACCGCCCGTGATAAGGTCGACGAGTACGTCGACTTTATCCTACCGTCCCTCCACGTCTGGGAGGACGGGGAATGGGCGGAAGGCCTCCGATCCAGCGTGAAGGAAGCTCTGCTCGAGGCAATAGAGAGAGAGCCTCTGGGCTGACATGACCACACGACAAGGCCAAAACGAATTCTGATGGATGGGGCCCCGCGGGGCCAAGAGATAATGGATATGGATTTGCAAACCGCTCTTTCGGAGGCCTATGCGCGGTGGGAAACCGCGCGCCGGGCTGTCAGGGTCGCGGATGACGCGGCGGACGCGAGCTTTGTGCCCGCGTCCGCTGAGGAGATAGAGATCGCCGCGATAGCGGCTCTGACGGATCCGCAGCTAGCAGCTGTGGATCCCTGGGCCGCAGCGAACGCTGCGGCGAACGCTGCGGAGGGGGACAAGGAGGGGTGCTATCACTCCCTCCAGGAATCGAGGTGCTGTGCCCCTCTGCAGCAGGCCTTTCGCCTGGCTCTCCGCGGCCAGGCGACAGAGGAGAGCCTCCGTGCGCTAGCTGCGGCCCAGGCAGCCGAAGCGGCGGCTGCCGCGGAGG
>Ga0100380_10001776_pt1 | contig 23364 bp, 19 predicted proteins | sample CryGeymeta201504_FD_80417 | JGI IMG/M metagenome (GOLD analysis project Ga0100380, IMG submission 80417) | Groundwater microbial communities from Crystal Geyser aquifers in Utah, USA - Crystal Geyser metaG 2015-04 | ecosystem: Environmental > Aquatic > Deep subsurface > Groundwater | place... | reverse complement strand
CCGGACCTGCTTGGCGAGGCGCGCCTCGCCCGCGGCGAAATCGGCGAAGGTCAGCGCCACTTCGAGCGCACCCTCGGAGCCGTCCTCGTTCCGATACGCGAGGCGCAGCCGCGGCCAGTCCGAATCCGGCGACGGATTGCCCTCCAGGCTCACGCACTCCTGGAAGCGAACGCCGGCATCGGGGTCGTAGCGGAACAGCGGATAGGCGCGCGATTCGACCGCGATGCGCGAGCGCTCCACCGCCTGATCATCCGCCACGCCGTGCTCGGGCGGACACACGGCATAGAGGTTGAACAGCGCCGGCCGGCGGCTGTTCAGCCCGTCGATGAAGCCCTCGATGAGATGGGTGGGGTGCGCGACCGACCCCTGGAGCACGAATGCGGTGCGGTGCGCCGCGGCCACCAGGCTGATCTCCTTGCGCGTCTCCTGCTTGCCGTGCTTCGCCGCGCCCCAGGGCGCCATGTCGGAGACCTGGCCGATGAACCCCGAGGTGCATGCCTGGCCGCCGGTGTTCGAATACACCTGGGTGTCGAGCACCACCACCTTGATCGGCATCCCGGAGATGAGCGCCCGCGACAGGTTCTGGAATCCGATGTCATACATCGCGCCGTCGCCCCCCAGCGACACCACCGGCGGGCACAGCCGCCATTCCTCCTCGCTGAATGCGTGCCAGTCGTAGGCGCGGAAGAAGGTGTCGTGAATCGCCGGGTCGTACTCTCCGGAGAGCTCCAGCTCGGCGCGTCGCACCACCTTGAACGCCTCCGCCATCTTGGCCATGTGACCCTCGAACACGCCCATCGCCACAGAGGGCGAATCCTGGAACAGATGGCTGGTCCACGGGAAGGGGTAGGGATTGTACGGGTAGGTCGAACCCCACACCGAGGTGCAGCCGGTCGAGTTGACCATCCCCATCTCGGCGCGCGCACTCCCGCCCTTGCCTTCGCGATAGCGGGCGCGCAGCTCGCGCAGCGCATCGAGCAGGCTCCCGGCAGAGCGCACCCATTGCGGATCCAGCATGGCCTCCGCCTTGCCTTCGGCGAGCCGGGCGGAGAGGCTGGCAAGGGTGAGATCGCCGCCGCGCGCTGCCGCCTCCGCCAGCGCGGAAGGCTGCGAGAGGTCGAGCGACTCGGTGAGCTTCATGCGAATGTGCTTCTCCAGCCGCTCGATGAGCTCGTCCAGCCGGGCGACGAAGGCCCTCACGCGCGGCTGCATCAGCGCGCGCACGGTGGCCGTGAACAGATGGATCGCGGTCTTTTCCCCGCAGCCCAGGCAGGCGCCGTCTCCGCATACCATTGCGGTGTAGTTGCGCTTGTCGAGCAGCAGCGTCTCCAGCGCACCGATCTTCTCGTCCAGGCTGTCGATGCGGATGTACTCGGGCGGCGTCGTCGGCAGGTCGAGCCAGAAGCGCCAGTCGCGGCGCAGCCGCTCCACGCTCGCGCTCGTCTGCGGCACCATCTCGAGCGCGTCGTCCTCGCACACCTCGACGCACAGGGCGCAGCCCTTGCACGTGTAGGGATTGATGCCGATGTTGAACAGCGCGCCGCTGCCCGGCGCCTTCTTCTCGCGCGTCGTGTAGTACGGCTTGGTGACCGCGAACCCGAACTCGCCCAACTGCGCGCGCAGCAACTCGAACTCGGCGGAGAGCTTGTCGCGTTCCTCTCCGGCGCGCCCGATCACGCCCTCGATTGCCGCATCCAGCAGTGCGCGCACATCCGGCGCCGGCCCGGCCATGATCGCGGCGCGCAGGTCCTTCTCGACCGCGCGCAGCGCGCGGCGCAGGTGACGGGTGGGGCGCCCGCCGGTCTCGACCCGTCTCAACGCAGTGTCCAGCACATCGCCCACCGTGCTCACCAGCCCCGGCATGGCGGAGTCGGGGCAGGCAACGTAGCAGTTGCCGCAGGCGGTGCACTTCTCCGGCTTCCATGCCGGATGCTCGAAGCGGATCTGCGTGAGGTCGCGCAGCGCACCGGTGGCCGCCGGGATCACGGAAACGCCCACGAACGGGTCGGCGAGGATGTCGCCGCCCTTGCCTCCGGCATAGAAGCTGCCGGTCTCGGCCCAGAAGCGCTGCACGTCCGCCACTCCGCCGTCGCCCTCGGGCAGCCGCGCGAGCATCAGCGGCAGCCCGGCGCCGGCTTGCAGCGGCTGTTTCGCCGCAGCCGCTTCCTCCGGCTTCGCGCCGAGCTCGCGCAGCTCGCGGAAGCCGCGCTCCACCACCCGCAGGTTGTCCTCGACCACACGCGCGCCCTTGCCCCCGAACTTGGCCTCCATCTGCGCCCGGATCGCGGTGAACAGCCGCTCCTCGGTCAGGCCGGCCTGCGCCATCACCGGCGAGGCGGCGAAGAACGCGCCCTGGAAGGCGTTGCCCTGCATGCGCAACTGCAGTTCCGGGTTGCTCGCCTCCTCGCGCGCGATGCGGAAGGCGTCCAGCCAGAACACCCGGATGTCATGCTCTCGGATGTAGGCGCGGGCACGCTGCGGGAAGCTCGCCCAGACCTCGGACGCGCTCTCGTGCACGCTCTGGACGATGAACACGCCCCCGCGTTTCAGCCCGGCGAGCGGATCGGAATGCTCGAACACGTTCGGGTCGGGCGAGATGGCCACATCGACGAAGCGGTACTCGCAGTTGATGCGGATGCGCTCCGGCGCCGCCGACAGGTAATAGGTCGTGGGCTGACCCTTCTTCTCGGAGCCGTACTTTGGGTTGGCCCGGACCTCGTAGCCGAGCAGGTCGAACAGGGTCACCGCGAGGTTCTTGCCGGTGGTGATCGCGCCCCAGCCGCCGACCGAATGGATGCGCACCGTGATCGCGCCCTTCGGCATCAGGTCCGGATTCTCGCTCCCATGCACGGAGAGCGCGGCGATGTGCGGGTAGGCATCGATGAGCCTCTGCTGGCGGATCTCTTCCTTCGGATTGGCCGGATGCGCGCGCACGAAATCGACCGACAGGTAGAAGAATCTGCGCTTCGCACCGCCGGGCAGCATGTTCTCGACCGCCCCGATCAGCGCCTCGGGCTGGAGATCGCGCGAACCGAGTCCGTAGCAGCCCGAATACAGCGCCGGCAGGTCGGCGATGCGGGCGAGGACCGGGTAGTCTGGATAGGGCGGTTCGGCGCCGCCGGCGGCACCGTTCTCCATACACTTGCCGAGCGCCGCGCGCAGCTCGCGCATGAGCGGCAGATCCTCGGCGAGCGGCTGGTCGGTGCGCTCCAGCACCGTCACCGCCTTGCGCCCGCACAGCAGGTGCGCGAGCCGGTCGCCGGGGAAGGGCCGGTACATGGTGAGATTCACCACGCCCACCCGGATCCCGCGCCGCTCGCGCAGCCAGTCGGCAACCGCCTGGGCCTGCACGATCATGCTGCCCATGCCGACCAGCAGATATTCGGCGTCCTCCGTCCGGTAGCCGCTCACGCGCGCGTAGCGCCGGCCGGTGAGCTCGAAGTACTCGTCCATGCACCGTTCGGCCAGCGCTGCGACATGATCGAAGAAGTACGGCCGCTGCGCCGCGACCGCCTGCATGTAGGCATCCTGGTTCTGCACCACGCCGGACTGCATGACGTTGTCGACGTCCCAGAGCGCCGGCACGCGCCGGCGCCGCTCGCCGTAGAGCAGCCGCTGGGCCTCCGTGGGCGGTTCGATCGAATCCTCCGGCCGCCCGAGATATTCGGCGATCAGCTCGCGCTCGGGCAGGCGCACCGATTCGATCAGGTGGGTGGTGAGGAACCCGTCCTGGGCGACGATCGCGGGCGTGAGCGAGAGTTCCGCGGTCTTGCGCGCGATGAGGTTGAGGTCGGCCGCCTCCTGGGCATCGGCGGCCATCACCTGGATGAAGCCGGTGTCATCGACGCAGTGATAGTCGTCGTGCGCGCAATGCACGTTGAGGCTCGCCTTGGTGATTGCCCGGCAGCCCATGTTGAGCACGTACGGCAGCCGCTTGCCCGCGGCCGCGTAGAGCGACTCGTGCATGAAGGCCACCCCCTGCGCGGAGGAGAAATTGGTCGCGCGCAGCCCGGTCATCGCCATGCCCGCCGTCACCCCGGCGGCGGCATGCTCGCTCTCGGGCTCGACGAACATCAGCTTGCGCCCGGACACGTTGATGTGGCCGCGCGCCGCCGCCTCGGCCCAGTATTCCCCCATCTGGGTCGAAGGCGTGATCGGATAGGCGCCTGCCGCATCGGAGGCCTCGCGTTCGCAGGCGATGACCGCGGCGTTGCCATCGACGGCCTCGCGCACCCCGGGGTAGCGGAAGGTTCTGGCCCCGGCGCGGCCGCCGGCCGAGCGCTCGAGCAGCTTGAACGCGCGCAGCTTCCTCAGCATCGCTATCTCCCTCATGGTCGTCCCGCGAGCGGCAGGTCGCTCACCCGCAGGATCTTCTTCGCCGCGGCACCGCGTGCAACGCGATCGCCGTCCTCGATCCAGACGATGGCTCCGGTCGGACAGCGCTCGATGGCCTTGCGTTGCGCCAGATCGTTGCGCGCGTAATCGATGACGGCCAGATTATTGGCCAGCGCCACCAAACCCGGTGCCGAATCGCTCACGCACTTGCCGCAGGCGGTGCAGGCCACTTCGCACTGCGCCTCGGCGGTATCGCCGTCGGCGAGATTCCGGCACGCGACCCACAGCTCGCGGCTCACCGGCTCCAGCGAGAACAGGCCCTTGGGGCAGACCTCGACGCAGTCGTTGCAGGCGGTGCAGCGGTCGGGATCGACCACCGGCAGGTCGTGTCGATCCATCCGGATGGCATCGAAGGTGCAAACCTCCGCGCAGTCGCCCAGGCCCAGGCATCCCCACGGGCATGCCTTGCCTCCGCCGGCAACCGCCGCCGCGGCCCGGCAGCTCGCCAGCCCGTCATAGCGGGCATTGCGCCAGGCGACGTTGCGCCCCCCGGCGCAGGAAAGGCGCGCCAGCCGTTGTTCCTGCTCGCCCACCGCCACGCCCAACCGGTCCGCGATGAGCGCCCGCTGCTCGGGCGCGGCTACCGTACATTGCACGGGCTGGGCGGCGCCGCCCACCAGCTTCTCGGCGAACACGCGACAGCCGGGAGCGCCACACGCGCCGCAGTTCGACTTCGGCAGCATGGCCTCGACCTCGTCGATGCGCGGATCCTCGACCACCCGCAGCCGCCGGTTCGCCACCGCGAGAGCCACCGCCAGACCGAGGCCGAGCACCGCCATGAAGCTGCCGGCCAGCGCGACACCCTGCAACATGGAACCCCCCTGACGCATTCACGACGCCTACCCCGGTGTGCACCATTACGGACACGTCGGGCATTTCCTTGCGTACGGGGAACAGCCGCCCCGACACGAGCTGGCATCGGAGCCGAAGGTGCGCTGGGTGGGCACCACTCGGCTCCGAGCCAATGGGGGACAGGGGCTTTCCCCATCCCCTTCGCGGGGCGGCCAGAGATCGGATCTGGCAGACCTTCCGGGCCTTCGTCACGGACTCCGGCCGGCCCACCATCGCCGGCCAGAGGGTTGAAACGGCCGGAGACAGCGGACGATCGAACTATACCTTGCGGATGGCCATGCTCCACTGAGGTTGTTTATGGGAACACAAATTCTTCTTATCGTGGCCGGCGCCGTGCAGTCAACGGGCCGGCTCCGGGTAATGGTGGGGAAACAGCCGTCGCATCTCGCCTTCGATCCAGTCCTGGGCGCGCCGGTTGATCTCGGCCGCGGTCAGCCCGGAAGGATCGATCGCCGGGCCGATGCTGACGGTCACGGTGCCGGGACGGATCCGGAAGCTGCCCTTGCGCCAGAACTCCCCGGCATTGTGGGCGACCGGCACCACCGGCGCGCCGCTTGCCGCGGCCAGCGCCGCCCCGCCGCCCTTGTAGCGGCGGGTGGTTCCGGGCGCGCTGCGCGTGCCTTCGGGAAAGACGACGACCCAGAGGCCCTCGCGCAGCAGTGCGCCACCCTGCTCCAGCACCTGGGTCAGTGCGTCCTTCCCGGCGCCGCGATCGATCGAGATGTTGGGGAAACGAGCCAGTCCCCAGCCGAAGAAGGGCACGCGCAACAACTCCCGCTTGAGTACATAGGCCTGCGGCGGAAAGATCTGCTGGAAAGCCATCGTCTCCCAAGCCGACTGATGTTTGGCCAGGATCACGGCCGAACGCTGCGGCAGGTTCCCGCTGCCCAGCACCCGGTAGTCCAGCCGGCACACGTGCCGCAGCACCCAGAGCACGATGTCGGCCCATCGTGCGATGACCCGGTAGCGCACGATGCGAGGCAGGGGCGCCGTGGCGATGGCGATGAGCGAAAAGGGCGGCGTGATCAGCGCGACCACCGCCATCAGCACGATCGCGCGAAGGACGATCATCCGGTCCTGATTCCGGAGCCTTCCACCGCGTCGGTGAGTGCATCTGCAGCCGCCGCCAGATCGCGGAAAATCCGGGTCTGCGCGGGCAGCCGCGGATCGAGTCGGGTCTGCTCGCCCTTCCCGGTCAGCACCAGCAGCGGCTGCGCGCCCGCCGCGACGGCCGCCTCGATGTCGCGCAGGCCATCTCCGATCGCCGGCACGCCGTTGAGCGCGACACCGTAGCGCGCCGCGATTTCGCGCAACATCCCGTCGCGCGGCTTGCGACACCGACATTCATCCTCATCCACGTGCGGACAGAAGAAGATCGCGTCGATGCGCCCTCCCGCCTGGTTCACCTCGCGCACCATCCTGTCATGGATCGCGCACAGGGTATCCATGTCGAACAGCCCCCGCGCGACGCCGGACTGGTTGGTCGCCACCACCACCCGGTAACCCCACTGGGTGAGCCGCGCGATCGCCTCCAGGCTGCCCGGAATGGGCTTCCACTCCTGCGGCGACTTGATGAATTCCGGCGAATCCTCGTTGATCACGCCGTCGCGGTCGAGGATGACGAGTTTCATCGTCTGGACCCTCAGAGTCTGGAGATGTCGGCGATCTGCCCCATCAGGCCCGCGAGCTCCCGCAGCATCGCCAGGCGGTTCGCCCGCGTGAGCGGCTCCTCGGCCATGACCAGGACATCGTCGAAAAAGGCATCGACCGCCGCGCGCAGGCCCGCCAGGTGCTTGAGCGCGCCGGCATAGTCCTCCGCAGCCACCAGCGAACGCACCAGCGGCGAGATCTCGTTCATCTCGCGGAACAGCCGGCGCTCCGCCGCCTCCTGGAACAGCGCCACGTCGATCCCGGCGGCGACCGCGTCCGCCTTCTTCAGGATATTGACGATGCGCTTGTTGGCGGCGGCGAGCGCGTCGGCTTCGGGGGCCGCGCGGAAGGCCGTCACCGCGGCGAGCCTGGCCGGCACCAGATCGACGCGCCCGGGCCGCAACGCCAGCACGGCCTCGATCACTTCCGATGCATGGCCAGCTTCGCGCAGCAGGTGACGCAGGCGCTCCAGCATGAAGTCGAACACTCGCACGCGGACCGCATCGCCGGTGTCGATGGCGGCCGGATAGCCGCTCGCGGCCGCAGCCACCAGCTCGCCGAGGTCGAGCGGCAGCGGCGTCTCGATGAGGATGCGCAACACGCCGAGCGCGGCGCGGCGCAGCCCGAAGGGATCGCGCTCTCCGGTGGGCACCTCGCCGATCGCGAACATCCCGATCAGCGCGTCGAGCTTGTCGGCGAGCGCCACCGCGCAGGCGATGTTGCCCTCCGGCAGGCGGTCGCCTGCGAAGCGCGGCCGATAGTGCTGTTCGATCGCGTCCGCGACTGGATCCGGCTCGCCGCCTGCGAGCGCGTAGTAGCGGCCCATGATGCCCTGCAGCTCGGGGAATTCCCCGACCATGCCGGTGACCAGATCAGCCTTGGCGAGCCGCGCGGCGCGCTCGATGCGCGCGAGGTCGGCGCCAACGCGCCGCCCGATGACGGCGGCGAGCCTCGCCAGCCGCTCGACGCGGCTGCCCTGGCTGCCGAGGCGGTTGTGATAGACGACACCGGCCAGCCGGCGGGCGTGCTCGGCGAGCGGCGTCTTCTTGTCGATCTCGAAGAAGAACCTGGCATCGGCGAGCCGCGGCCTTACGACGCGGGCGTTGCCGGCCACGATGTTGACCGGATCGGCGACCTCCATGTTGGAGACGACCAGGAAACGGTTGGTGAGCCTTCCGGCCTTCATCAGCGGGAAGTATTTCTGGTTCGCCTTCATGGTCAGGATCAGGCATTCCTGCGGCACCGCGAGAAATGCTTCGTCGAAGCCCGCCTCGTAGACCGCCGGCCATTCCACCAGCGCGGTGACCTCGTCGAGCAGCGCCTCGTCCTGCAGCCATTCGGCCTCGCCCGCGGCCGCATCGAGCAGCGCTCGGATCCTCGCGCGACGCTCGTCGAACGAGGCGATGACCTTCCCCTGCGCGGCGAGCACGATGGCGTAGTCCTTCGCATGCGGCAGGACGATGTCGCCCGTGCTCATGAAGCGGTGGCCGCGCGTGAGGTTGCCGCTCGCATGCCCGAACACCGCGCCCGGCACCACACGGGGGCCGTGCATCATGACCAGGCCATGCACGGGCCGCACGAACTGCGCCTCGCCCGCGCCCCAGCGCATGAGCTTCGCCACCGGCAGCTTCTTCAGCGCAGCCTCGACCATGGCGCCCAGGTACGCGTCGATGCGCTCGCCACGCTTCTCGATGCGCGCGACGAAATACTCGGCCTTGCCGTCGCGAATGCGCCCGAGCGCTCCGAAGGTGACGCCGGCCGAGCGCATGAAACCCTCCAGCGCCCTGGTCGGCCTGCCTGCCGTGTCGACCCCGGCAGCCACCGCCGGCCCCTTGCGCTCGATGACGCGGTCGGGCTGGGTGTCGAGGACATCGTCGAAGCGAACCGCCAGCCGCCTCGGAGTCGCAAAGAAGATCGGGTCGCGGCCGGCGGCTTCGGGGCTCAGAAATCCCGCCTCCAGAAGCGAATGCCGCATCTGGTTCGAGAACTCGGCCGCCAGTCGAACCAGCGACTTCGGCGGCAGTTCCTCGGTGAGCAGCTCGACCAGCAGGGTATCGCGCATGTCAGGCCTGCGCCTTGCACATGGGGAAACCGAGCCGGCTGCGCGAGTCGTAGTAGGCCTGCGCGACCTCGCGCGAGAGCGCCCGCACGCGGCCGATGTAGGCGGCGCGCTCGGTGACCGAGATCGCGCCGCGCGCATCGAGCAGGTTGAAGGTGTGAGAGCACTTCATCAGCATCTCGTAGGCGGGAAGCGGCAGCGCCAGCCCCATCAGGCGCCCAGCTTCGGACTCGAAGCCGGAGAACTGTGCGAACAGCCAGTCGATGCCGGCGTGCTCGAAGTTGTACTTCGACTGCTCGACCTCGTTCTGATGGAACACGTCGCCGTAGGTCACGCCCGGCGCCCACACCAGGTCGAAGACGTTCTCCACGCCCTGCAGGTACATCGCCAGGCGCTCGAGCCCGTAGGTGATCTCGCCCAGCACCGGACGGCAGGCGAGCGAGCCGACCTCCTGGAAGTAGGTGAACTGCGTCACCTCCATGCCGTCCAGCCACACCTCCCAGCCCAGCCCCCACGCGCCCAGGCTCGGAGACTCCCAGTCGTCCTCGACGAAGCGGATGTCGTGCGCGGAGGTGTCGATGCCGAGCGCGCGCAGGCTGTCGAGATACAGCTCCTGGATGTCGTCGGGCGAGGGCTTGAGCACCACCTGGTACTGGTAATAGTGCTGGAGGCGGTTGGGATTCTCGCCGTAGCGCCCGTCCTTGGGCCGCCGCGAGGGCTGGACATAGGCGGCCCGCCACGGCTCGGGCCCGATCGCGCGCAGGAAGGTCGCGGTGTGGAAGGTGCCCGCGCCGACCTCGATGTCATAGGGCTGGAGCAGCACGCAGCCGTGCCCGTTCCAGAACTCCTGCAGGCGGAGGATGATTTCCTGAAAGCTGGCCATGCGCACCGTGCGGGTCGAGGGGAGTGCGATTTTACTTGGTTTCGCGATTACGGCCCGGGGGGCGGGCCGGCGCTCTCGCGGCAATCACAAAATCCCTCTCCGACGCCTCGCGGACCTCGTCCGACCGGGCGGGGACGAGGTCGATTTCGAACGAGCGCGAGCGACACTCCTGGAGCCGTCGCAAGGACCCGTTGCCGAGCGGCCACGGTGCCGGGAGAGCCGGCCCGCCGGGACCGGCTGTCAGAAGCGGCGGTAGAGCCAGTACTTCTCGTACAGGAGCTTGCCCAGGTGCCAGAGCCGGCTCGGCTCCCGTATCACCACCCGGGGCAGCGGCTCGGCGTAGAAATCGCCCTTGCCGATGCCGGCGCGGCCCAGGCCAGTCTCGATGAAGCACATGCCCTCGCCGGTGAACGTCCTCGCCTCGCCCCGGCCGGTCCAGGCGCGGGCGATGTTGTGCGCCACCGTCTCGGCCTGGGCATGGGCGAAGACACCGGCCTTGGGCAGCGGCTTTCCCATCGCGAGCGGAATTGCGACGATGTCCCCGATGGCGAAGACCCACTCGAACTTCGTCTGCATCGTGTGACGGTCAACAGGGATCCAGCCGGCTTCATTGGTCAGGCCGGCTTCGCGCACGACCGCCGGCGCCCGGTGCGGCGGCACATAGAGCAGCAGGTCGTAGTCCGCCGTCACGCCGTTCGCGAAGGAAATGCGCCGGCTTGCGGGATCGATCTCCCTGACCTGATGTTGCGGGTGATAGGCGATGCCCCGCGCCTCGATCATGCCGCGCACCGCGGCGCCGCCCGCCGGGCCGATCACCGGCATCGGCTGGGGCTCGGCCGCGAAGAACTCGATCGTGGTCTTGTCGCGCAGGCCGCGCTTGTGCAGGAAGGCCTCCACCAGCAGCGCCGCCTCGTAGGGCGCCGCCGGACACTTGTAGGCGGGTGTGGCGGTGAGCAACACGATGCGCCCGCCTGCGAATCGGGACAGGGCGTCGCGCACCTTCGTCGCACCTTCCATGGTGTAGAAGTCGAAACCCGCATCGGCCAGTCCGGGGACGGCCTCGGGCGCGTAGTCTGCACCGAGCGCGATCACCAGCGCATCGGCGGCGAGCGTCTGGCCGTGGAGCGTCACCTGGCGGCGTTGCGGCTCGATCCGGGTGATGTCGCCCTGGCGCAGTTCGACGCCGCGGGCCGCCAGGCGGCTCAGCGGGCGCGTGAAGTCTTCCGGTCGCCGCTCGCCGACCATCAGCCAGAGCAGCGACGGCGGGAAGAAATGGCGGTCATTGCGATCCACCGCGATCACGCGGTCCTGCGCGGGCAGGAGCTTGCGCAGCGTCCCGGCGGCGGCGAGCCCCCCGAGACCGGTGCCGAGTACGAGGACGCTATGCGCCATCAGAACACCAGCACCTTGTCGGCCCAGGCGCTCCAGGCGCCGAGGATCTCCATCGTGCCACGGGAAGCGCATTCCACGAGCTCGCCCTCGGCGATGCCGCGCGCATCGATGCAGGTGCCGCACACGCCGATTTCGGCGCCTGCCCGAGCGACCCCGCCCAGCATGTCGCCTGCGTTGTAGTAGCCCTGCGGAACCTTCTGCCCGGCTTTGGTCGCGGACACGGCATCGCCCATGAGGAAGATCCTGAGCTCATGGCCGCCGGCCTTCAGCATCTGGCGCGCAAGGCGCAGCGCGTTGTAGGTGCGCTCGCCGCCGTAGGGTGCTTCGTTGAGGATGAAAAGGAACTTGCTCATGAGGTCGCCTCCCTGTGGATCGATAGAGTGTTCAACAGACTAGTTGACTAGTCCGGGCGAGTCAAGCGCCCCGTTTCTGGATCGTGACCGGCGTGCAGGCGCACGTCTGACTCAGGCGGCCCGCCTGTGGTGGCCGAGGATCGCCGCCAGTACCGCGAGCCCGGCGAGCCCGTGCGCGGGCGCATCGCCCCAGCGCACACACGGGCCGCGCGCGCCGCCGACGACAAGGACTGTGAAGAGGAAGCGGGACGCCGCGACCGACACGCCGCGCCGGTGATGTCCGGCGCGCCCTGCCGTCGCGTCGACTCCGCCGCCGGAATGGATGAGAATTGCCCGGAACGCCAGCCGGCGAGCCACGCGCACGGGTCACGCGCCGAAGTCATGCGGAGGCGAATTTGCGAAAGATCGAGCCGACCGCCGGCAGTCGCCAAGACCGTGGAAATGGAGCCGATCACCCCGTGACCGCCCGTGCATCCGACGCAGCGGTGAGCGCCGCACCCAGGCCCAGCAGCACCATCGTGCTGCTGGCGGGACTCACCCTCCTGCTCTTCGCCCTGCGCGTATCCGGTCCGTCCGACCTGACGGACAACGACCAGGAACGGCCGGCCGCCTACGTGATGGACGTGGTGCTGCACGGCCACTGGTGGTGTCAGACGGACTGGACCGGAGAGGTCATGTCCAAGCCCCCGCTGTTTACCTGGATCGCAGCCCTGGCGACGCTTGCGGCCGGACACGCCAACCTCTGGTCACTCTATTTTCCCGGCCTCGTGGCCATCGCCCTGACGGTCGTGCTGCTGTTCTTGTTCGGGCGAAACCGTTTCGGATGGGCAGCCGGATTCCTCGCCGGTCTCCTGTATCTGGTCTCTCCGGCGGGCGCGAAGCACATCGCACTGGCGCGCACCGACGGGCTGTTCGCGGCCACCGTTGCGCTGACAGGACTGCTCGGCTTCCTCGCGTGGCAGCGCGGGCGTGGGTGGACGGGATTCTGGCTGGCCGCCGCACTCGCCACACTGACGAAAGGCCCGCTGGGTGTTCTGCTCGGGTCGATGGGAATGCTCGCGGTGATCTGGGAAAGGTTCGATCGCCGCAGCACCGGCCGCCGCCACGACACACGCACCGCGGACGTCGAGCGTGCGTCGCGTCTGGGGCCGGCGCACCTCATCGGGATCGCGCTGTTCCTGACCATCACCCTGGGTTGGTTCTGGCTGGCCTATCAGCAATGCGGGCAGGGATTCATCGCAAAGGTGGTGGGGCGCGAACTCGTCGCTCACGTGGTGAGTCCGGAGCACGGCAGCTTCGGCATCGGCTTCGTGAAAGCGCCCTTCTACTGGCTCACGCGGTTTCTTCCCTGGAGCATCGTGGCCCTCGTGGGCCTGTTGCGAGTGTGGATGCATCCCGCGGCAGACGAGATGGAGCGGCGCTTCGAGCGGTTCCTGTTCTGCTGGCTGCTTGGAGGACTCCTGATCTTCTCGCTGGCGACCCATCAGCGCGGCGATCTTCCGCTGCCCCTCGATCCCCCCGCCGCGCTGCTCGCCGGCCGGGAAATCGCCCGCTGGCTGAGGCACTGGACGTCGAAACAGCTCCTGCTGCGCGCTCTGGCGACGGCAGTTCTGGTGTTTGGCGCGTACGCGCCGTATCTGCATGTCGTCTTTGCTCGAACCTCCGAGGCAAGACGATCCGAAGGCATCCAGTCATTGGCCCGACGGCTGGCAGGCGATTCCAGCCTGCCACCGTTGCTGCACGTGGATGACCCGTACGCCTTGCAGTTTCATCTCAACGCCATGAATCGGGCCGTCAGCTTCGAAGCCGCGGCGAGGGCCCTGGCCGCTGAACAGCCCCGCTCCGTTGCGCTCACCGATGTGGCGGCCCTGCGCAGCGCCGTGGGCGGGACGACGACGCTCTACCGGCTGAGCACCTGTTCCGCCAGTGAGAAAGATGCGTCGGTCACGATCTTGTCCAATCGGCCCGCCGATGCGCTCCGGTGCCGCCGGTGACCGCCACCGGCAACGTCCGGTCGGCGCCGGGACCGGCCGCCGAAAAAATCCCTGGTCCGAACCGGCAGGCCGTTCGCGCCGCTCAGAGCTTGCGCTGAAATCGTAGCGCGCGGCCCAGGATCGCCGCCAGCACCGCGAGCCCGGCGAGAGCGTGCGCGGGCGCATCACCCCAGCGCACATACGGGGTCGCACCCGCGTAGGCGCGCACCCGCGAGCGCAGCGCTCCGGCGGTGAATGGGGGAAGTGCGGCAGCGACCTCGCCGCGCGGGGTGACCACCGCGGTCATCCCGGTGTTGGTCGCGCGCAGCATGAAGCGCCCGGCCTCGAGGGCGCGCATGCGCGCGATCTGCAGGTGCTGGGCCTGCGCAAGGGAATCGCCGAACCAGGCGGTGTTGGACAGATTGACGAGCAGCCCCGCCTCGGGCAGCGCGCGCCGGATCCCGGTGCCGAAGATGTCCTCGTAGCAGATGTCGGGCGCGATCCTCTGCCCGGCCAGCGCCAGCGGGGCCTGGCGCGGCGCACCGGCGGAGAAGTCCGACATCGGGATGCGCAACAGGCCGAGCGTCCACGCGAAGAAGGGGGGGGTGAATTCTCCGAATGGCACCAGGTGCGACTTGTCGTAGCGCTGGAGCGCGGCGGCGGAAAGCCCCACCGCGCTGTTGAACGTGCGCCCGCGCTCGCGCACCACCGTGCCGAGCAGCACGTCGCCGCCGGCGGCCTGCGCGAGCCGCGCGAGATAACCTTCCGGGAGCTGGTCGAGTACGGCCGGGATCGCGGTCTCGGGCAGCACCACGAGTCGGGCCGGGTTGGCGCGAGCGAGTTCGAGGTAGCGGTCGAGGGAATCGCGGAAGCGTTCCGGCTGCCATTTCAGGCTCTGTTCGATGTTGCCCTGCAGGAGGCTGACGGTGAACTCCGCACCCTCCGGCCGCGTCCAGCCGACGGCCCCCAGCCCGGCGCCGAGCGCACCGAGGCTCAGGATCGCAACGGCCGCGGGCATGCGGGCCGTGCGCTCGCGCCACACCACGCCCAGGCAGCCGGCGACGAGCAGCATCGCGAAGCTCACCCCATGCACGCCACTGACGGGCGCATAGCCGGCAAGCGGGCTGGGCGGGCTCTGGGAATAGCCCATCTCCAGCCAGGGGAAGCCGGTGAGCAGCAAGCCGCGCAGCGATTCGGCGAAGCTCCACAGCGCCGCCGCGAGCGGCACGTCGAGGAGCGCGCGGCCGCCGCGCAGGCGCGCGAACAGCCAACCGGCGAGCGCCGGGAACAGCGCGAGCCAGGCGCAGAAGAGCACGGTCGCCAGGGCCGCAGCCGCGGCCGGCATCCCGCCGTAGCGGTGCATGCTGACCCACACCCACGATACCCCGGCGAGGAAGAAGCCGAGGCCGAACGCATAGCCGAGCGCCGCCGCGCGCGCCGGCCGATCGGCCTCCTGCCACCAGACGAACAGGATGGCCAGCGTCACGAACGGCAGCGGGAACAGCCCGAAGGGCGCGAAACCGCCCACGCTGAGCACTCCGAGCACGCAGGCGGCGATCAGGCGCAACGGCCGCGCGCGATGCCTGCGCGGGGAACTCACGCCCGGCGTCTGCCCGGTCCGGCCGCCCGTTCGCCCGCGCTCACGCCTGGGGTTCCTGAGCGCCGCCGCGCGCCTCGCCCAGCAGCAGCGTATGAACGCGCCTCGAGTCGGCCCGCAGGACCTGCATGCGCAGGCCGTCGAGCACCATCGTCTCGCCGCGCTTGGGCAGCCGGCCCAATTGATGGATGATCAGCCCGCCGATGGTATCGAAGTCCTCGTCGGGGAAACGGGTGCCGAAGGCCCGGTTGATGTCCGCGATCTCGGTGGTGGCCTTCACCCGGTAGCGGCCGCTACCGTCGAGCCGGATGTTGTCGCCTGCCTCGTCGAAATCGTATTCGTCCTCGATGTCGCCGACGATCTGCTCGAGCACGTCCTCGATGGTGACGAGGCCCGCGATGCCGCCGTACTCGTCGACCACGATCGCCATGTGGTTGTGCGAGACGCGGAATTCGCGCAGCAGCACGTTCAGGCGCTTGGACTCGGGGATGAACACCGCCGGGCGGAGCATCTCGCGCACGTTGAAATCCGGCCGTGCGAACCAGCGCAGCAGGTCCTTCGCGAGCAGAATGCCGATGACATCATCGCGGTTCTCGCCGATCACCGGGAAGCGCGAGTGGGCGGTTTCGATCACCTTGCCGACGAACTTGTCTGGCGCCTCGTGGATGTCGATCACGTCCATCTGCGCGCGCGGCACCATCACGTCGCGCACCTGCATGTCGGCCACCGTCAGGGCGCCCTCGATGATCGACAGGGCGTCGGCATCCAGCAGGTTGCGTTCGTAGGCGGCATGAAGCAGGCGCAAGAGCTGCTCGCGGTCTTCCGGCTCGCGCATCAGGAGCGTCGAGAGCCGCTCGATCCATCGGGGTCGACTCGGTGAAGGGTCCATGGTTCGAACGGTATCCGGACGGTGGGATGCGCGCGGATCAGCGAAGCGGGAAACCCAGCCGCGCGAGCAGCTCGCGCTCGTGCGCTTCCATGCGCCCGGCATCCTCGTCGTTTTCGTGGTCGTAGCCGGCGAGATGCAGCATACCATGCACGATCAGGTGGGCGAGATGGGCCTCCAGCGTCTTGCCCCGCCGCGCGGCCTCGCGGCGCGCGAGGGGCACGCACACCGCCAGATCGCCGGCGAGCACGGGCTGCGTCTCGTAGCCGAAGGAAAGCACGTTGGTCGGGCGCGAGATGCCGCGGAAATGCGCGTTGAGCGCGCGGCTCTCGTCGGCATCGACGAAGCGCACCGTCACCCGCGCGGGCGCCGCCGCGGCGGCGCGCACCCAGCGCCGGATCCGCCGGCGATCGGGCAGCCCGGTGCGCCCGACCGCGTACTGCACGGCAAGCTCAAGCGCGGGCGCCGGCTGCGTGCTTCTCATAGGCGGCGACGATGCGTGCGACCAGCGGATGGCGCACCACGTCGGCGGTCCCGAACTCCGTGAAGGCGATGCCGCGAACCTCCTGCAGGATGCGGCTCGCCTCGATCAGCCCGCTCTTCTGGCCCTTCTGCAGGTCGATCTGGGTGATGTCGCCGGTGACCACCGCGCGGGCGCCGATGCCGATGCGGGTGAGGAACATCTTCATCTGTTCGGGCGTGGTGTTCTGCGCCTCGTCGAGGATGATGAAGGCATGATTGAGCGTGCGCCCGCGCATGTAGGCGAGCGGTGCGATCTCGATCGCCGCGCGCTCGAAGAGCTTCGCGACCTTGTCGAAGCCCATCAGGTCGTAGAGCGCATCGTAGAGCGGGCGCAGGTAGGGGTCCACCTTCTGCGCGAGATCGCCCGGCAGGAAGCCGAGCCGCTCGCCAGCCTCCACCGCCGGGCGGGTCAGCACGATGCGGCTGACCAGATCGCGCTCGAACGCATCCACCGCGGAGGCGACCGCGAGATAGGTCTTGCCGGTGCCGGCCGGCCCGATCGCGAAGGTGATGTCGTGCTCCTGGATCTGGCGCAGGTACTCGACCTGGCGCGGTGTGCGCCCGTGCAGATCGGCCTTGCGCGTGAGCAGCGCGGGTGCCGGCTGCTCGTCCTCGGCACGCGCCATGAGTTCGACCAGTCCGAGCTGGATGTCGTCGATGCTCAGGTGGGCGCCGGCGCGCGAATAGAAATGCTCCAGCGCTCGCGCGGCCCGGCTCGCCTGCGGAGCGTGCCCGCGCAGGCTGAAACGCTCGCCGCGCCGCGCGATCTCCACGTCGAACGCGGCTTCGATCTGGCGCAGGTTCTCGTCGAGCGCGCCGCACAGGTTCGCCAGCCGGACGTTGTCGGCCGGCGCGAGTTCGAGCTCCGCGACCCGCGTTCTCAAGATCCCGCCGCGAGTTCGCCGCGCAGGCTGTGGGGCGCGGCGCCGGTCACCCGCACATCGACGAAGCGGCCGGCGAGCGACGCGTCCCCGGCGAAGTTCACCACGCGGTTGTTTTCGGCACGCCCCGCCAGTTCTCCGGCGTGCCTGCGCGAGGGGCCCTCGACCAGCACGCGCTCGATTCCACCGACCATGCCGTGCGCGATCGCGGCGGCCTGCGTATCGAGCGCGTGCTGCAGGCGTGCGAGCCGCTCGCGCTTCGCTTGCTGCGGCGTGTCGTCGCGAAGCTGCGCAGCGGGAGTGCCGGGCCGCGGGCTGTACAGGAAGCTGAACGAGGCGTCGAATCCGAGCTCCTCGACCAGCCGCAGGGTCCTCGCGAAATCCTCCTCGGTCTCGCCGGGGAAGCCGACGATGAAATCCGAGCTCACGGCGATGCCGGGGCGCGCCTCGCGCAGCCGGCGTACGATCGCCTTGTATTCGAGCACCGTGTAGCCGCGCTTCATTGCCGCCAGGATGCGATCGGAGCCGCACTGCACCGGCAGGTGCACGTGGCCGGCGAGCCTGGGCACGCGCGCGAACGCATCGACGAGCCGCGGGCCGAACTCGCGCGGATGCGAGGTGGTGAAGCGGATGCGTTCGATCTCCGGGAACACGGTGATCGCCTCGATCAGAGCCGCGAGATCGGCGCTCGCCCCGCCGTCCGCCTCGCCGCGCCAGGCGTTGACGTTCTGCCCGATCAGGGTCACTTCGCGTACCCCCCGGCCGGCGAGCCCTCGCACCTCGTCGAGAACATCCCCGAGCGGCCGCGAGACCTCCTCGCCGCGGGTGTAGGGCACGATGCAGAAGCTGCAATACTTGCTGCATCCCTCCATGATCGAGACCAAGGCCGAGGCACCGGCGGTGCGCGGCGCCGGCAGCCGGTCGAACTTCTCGATCTCGGGGAAGGAGACATCCACCTGCGGGCACGCACCCGCCCGGCGCCGCTCGATCATCGAGGGCAGCCGGTGCAGGGTCTGCGGGCCGAACACGACATCGACATAGGGCGCACGCGCGACGATGGCCCCGCCCTCCTGACTGGCGACGCAACCACCGACCCCGATCACGAGACCGGGCCGCTCGCGCTTGAGCCGGCGCACCCGGCCGAGGTCGTGGAAGACCCGTTCCTGGGCCTTCTCGCGCACCGAGCAGGTGTTGAAGACGATGACGTCGGCCTCTTCGGGACGCTCGGTGCGCTCCATGCCGTGCGCCTCCCGGAGCAGATCGGCGATGCGCGCCGAATCGTAGTCGTTCATCTGGCAGCCGAAGCTGCGGATGTAGAACTTGCCCGCCATCGTCACTCGTCGTCGAGCGCGGCCTCTTCCTCGCTGAGGATCCAGATGCGGAACACGCGCCCGGCGGAATCGCGCTGAACGCGCACCGGCGCCGGTTCGCTCAGCATGGCGGGCATGACGATCCGGTTGCTGCGATCGCGGATCTGCGCGCCCGGCGCGAGCAGCAGCGTCTCGGAACCGATGCGCACCCTGCGCACCTCCTCCCCGCCGGGATGGAGAACGCCCTTCTTCGCGCCGGGCGGAAAGTTGCGCGGCTCGCCGAAGGCGGTGCCCGCCACGGCGGCGAAGAGAAGCAGGAAGGACCGGCGGACACGTTTCATCGTTCGGGAGCGGAGCCGGGGCGATGCGCCATTCTACCGATACGGCCGAAGTGCGCGAGCCGCCGGCCTCATCGCCCGCCGCGCTCTCCGGACACGGCAGCAGCCATCCCCAAGCCGATCAGCACCGCTGCGGCCGCCACGCGGCCAGCGCGGCGCGCCGCGCCCCAAGCTGCCAGGCACGAACCGGCGCATCCTGCGGCGATCACGTATGCGCTGTCGGTCGCCGCGGCGATCAGCACGAACACCGCGCCCAGTCCGAGACCGTGGTCGAGCACCGGTGCTCCCGGGTCGATGAACTGCGGCAGGAACGCCGCGAAGAACAGCGCCGTCTTGGGGTTGAGCGCTGCGACGAGGAATCCGTCGCGGAGCTCACCCGCGGTGCGGTCTCCGGCTGCCGACCTGTCCGGCCGCCCGATCCCGCGCAGCGCCCGGATGCCGAGCCAGATCAGGTAGCCCGCGCCCGCGAGCCTGATCGCGGTGAAGGCCGCCGCCGAGACCGCGAGCAGCGCCGCCAGCCCCAGCGAAGCGCCGGCGGCGAGGCACAGGTTGCCGAGGACGACCCCGGCGACCGAACGCAGCCCGGCGCGACGGCCCCGGTCGAGCGTGCGCGCAATCAGGTACAGGACCACCGGACCGGGCGTGAGGGCGAGCACCAAGCTCGCGGCGAGGAAGGCCGGAAACGACGGCGCGCGAAGGACGGCCTCGATCATCGTCGCCTCCTCGACGCCCGGGCCTATGCCTCGAGTTCCGCGCGTGCGGCCTCGACGTCGAGCCGCTCCATCGCGTCCGCGGGCGTGCAGCGCGCGGCTTCCGCGTAAAGCGTTTCCGCCTCCTTCATGCGCGCCTTGCCGAACAGCCGCACCAGGCTGTCGGCATACTCGATGCGGGCGATGGCCGACTCGGGGTTGAGCTCGATCGCCCTGCGGTGATGTTCGAGCGCGGCCTCCTTCTTCGCCCCATAGGTAAGCCCTGCGACCATCGCCCCGACCTTTTCCACGACCTCCGCGTGCCAGGTGCCCAGCGCGATGTGGGCGTCGGCGTGCTCCGGTTCGAGCTCCAGCGTCCGGGTCAGGGCATCGCGGATCTTTCCCCCCAGCCCTTGCGCGAGCGCCTTCGCCACCGAGATGCGCTGCGAATAACGCCCGAGCGCGTAGGCGTACAGGTAGTGCGCGTTCGCCCAGCGCGGAGCTGCCGCGCGCTGTTCCTCGCAGCGCTGCGCCACTTGCTGGAACAGGTCGAGGCGGCGCGCCTCGTCGGTCTCCAGGGAATTCGCGTAGATCGCCGTGGCCTTGTTCGCCACCGTGTAGCCGGGCACCCCGAGCGCGAGCCCGGCCTGGACCGCTTTTCCGAACTCGCCGCAGTGATACAGCCGCCAGGCCTCCTGGAGCGCGGAGGCCGCTTTCGCGCCATCGAAGCCCTTCTGCGCCAGCCCGGGATTGGCGGCGATGAGTGCCTCCAGCCCTTCCCGGTCCGGAAGCGGCTCGCGATCGCCGCGGTGCAGCCTCTCCCAGTTCTTCGCAAGCCGCGCGCCCGCATGGAGGTACGCCTTGTCGGGATAGGGAAACCCGACCCACACCGCCTTGCTCATCCGCCTTCTCCCGATCGAAGCTCCACGCCGCGATCCGAAATGTACTGCACCGCGAGCCGATCGAACAGCGCCCGGCCGCGCCCGATGAGCATGGGTGCGATGAGCGACATCACCTGGTAGATTCCGCGCGAAGCCGAGCGCGCCTCGTCGGGATGGCGCGGATCGCGCACGTACTCGAACGACAGCCAGTAGGTCGCCACCACCACCATGTTGGTCGCGGCCGCCTCGATCTCGCGCGGGCCGGCTCGCATCTGGCCCTTGGCTTCCAGGGCTTCGCAGATCGCCCGCAGCGTGCGCAGCTCGTGTTCGAGGATCGCCTTCAAGCGCAGCTCCAACGTACGGTTGCGCGAAATGAGGTCGTTCAGATCGCGGAACAGGAAGCGGTACTTCCAGGTCAGTTCGAACAGCAGGTGCAGGAACAGCCACAGATCCTCGACATCGGCCGCGGCACGCGCCGGCGCGGCCAGGGTCTCGTCGATCTGCCTCGCGAAACCGGCGAACAGGTCGTTGACGATCTCTTCCTTGTTGCGGAAATGGTAGTAGAGGTTCCCTGGACTGATGCCCAGCTCGTCGGCGATGCGCGCGGTGGTGACGTTGGGCTCGCCGAATTCGTTGAACAGCCGCAGTCCCGCTTCGAGGATGCGGGCGCGCGTGCGGCGGCGGGGCTTGCGCTCCATGGGCCGGCGGTCGGGATTCGGAGCGATGGATTATCGCGCAACGCGCCGCGCTTCGTCCCGGCGAGCGCCGTGCCCGGCGATCCAACGATCGAGAGCATCGAGCACCCGGCCGAGATCGCGCGCGAGCGGCACGGCGCGGCCGCGTCCCCCCGCAGGCGGTGCGCACAGAGCGCGCGTCGCATCGCGCAGCACGTCGAGCCGGATGCGGATGCCGTGCCTGGCGAGGATCGGCCCGAGCTCGTGCCGGCGGCGGAACAGATCGATGCGCGTCCTGCGCCAGGCGTGCTCGGCGAGCCGCTTGCGGCTGGCAGTGCTGAAGACATTGGTGAAGAACAGGACGGCGTCATCGCGCCCCGGTTCGAACAGCATGACATCGGCGTTGCGGTATTCGGAGCCGTACTTGGCCATGCCGACCTGCATGCGCGAATGGATGATCGCGCGGAAGGTCTGCGAGAGCACCATCGGCAGGCCGCCCTCGCTCAGGCTCGGCCGCAGCCGCTCGCCGCGCAGCCGCGCGAGCGCCGCGTCGTAGGGGACGAGCGGGTTTACGCACAGCACGAGCCGCGCGCCGTGCCTGAGCGCGATCGAGGCGTGCAGCGTCTTCCGGAGCGCCCCGTCGACGTAGTGGCGCCCGCCGATCTCGACCGGCGGGAACAACCCCGGCAGCGCGGCGCTCGCCCGGACCGCGGTCGAGATCGGAACGTCGTCGTGGCCGGCTTCGCCGAAGGCCACTGAGGCGCCGCTGTCCAGTTCGGTCGCCACCAGGAACAGCCGCGCGCGCAGGTCGCGGAAATCATTGCTGCGCCCGCGCCGGGAGAACAGGCCCCTGAGGTAATCGTCGATGCCCGCGCTGTCGAAGATTCCGGCGGGAATCGCCCGCCCGAGTCGCTGAAAGGAATCGAACAGGTTGCCGTGCAGCGGGTCGCGCAGGTAGTGGCGCAGGGCGCCCGCCAGCAGGCCGGGCACCGATCCGGCGCGCCTGCCGTATTCGGCGAATGCCGGGCGCAGCAGCGATTCCGGTTTCAGCGCGATGAGGCCATCTTCGCCCCGGTTCTCGATGAATTTGCTCACCATCTGCCCCGGCGTGATGCCGTTGGCAAGGCCGGCGGCGACGAAGCCGCCCGCGCTCACGCCGACGTAGATGTCGAGCGCGTTGAAGTCGATCCCCTCCAGCGTCTCGGACAGGGCGGCGATCGCCCCGATCTCGTAGATGCCTCCCAGCGTGCCCCCGCCGGCGAGCGCGAGCGCGATCCCGCCTTGCTCGTGGACAGCGCCGGTCCTCGCCGGTCCGGTACGCGAGGAGGTCGCACCGGGCCGGCGGCCCCGCGGGCGCGGGCGGTCGTCCATGAGGCCGGCGCGGACTACTGCGGCTTGCGTGCGGCGCGCGAGCGCGGCTTCGCGCCGGAGGGGGCTTCGCCTGCGGAGAGACGCTCGACCGCTTCGGTGAGCGCGGTGACGCGCTCGGTGAGGCTCGCGATGTCCTGCCGGGTCGGTACGCCCATGCTGTGCAGCGCGCGGGCCACGCGGTCCTCGAACACCGTCTCCAGCTTGTCCCAGGTTCCACTCGCCTTGGCCGAGAGATCCACCACCTTGTCCTCGGCCACCTTGCGCGTCTTCGCCTGCACCGATTCGCCCTCCTTCACCAGCGCTTCGAACACCTTGCCGCCTTCGGCCTGCGCCTTGGCGAACGCGCCCAGTCCCGCCAGCCAGATCTGCTGGGTCGATGCGCGGACCATCGCCGCGAGCTGGTTCTCCGTAGCACCTTCCGCCATCTGCCTGAGTTTCCTGACCATCATCGTCTCCCGAAAGTGAAATCCCGTCAAAGCCGCCCGCGGCCGAATTCTCGCGGCAGCGGACGGCATTCGCAGCCGTGACGCCTGCGGCAGCGAAATGTACGCGAACGAATTAGAGGGCACACACTAAAGACCACGCGCAGCTCATGCGCCGGCGCTCGCCCGCGCTTCGAGCGCCTCCCAGCGTTCGAGCAATTCCGTCAGCCCGGTTT